>JGI24711J26586_10000149_pt1 | contig 49596 bp, 40 predicted proteins | sample BioPla3DNA1_FD_26586 | JGI IMG/M metagenome (IMG submission 26586)
CAACACTTCGTTTTTTTATAANCCCTCTTTCAAGGGCCCACACAGATTGTCCGTACTGATTTTTAAAGAACTTTATAAAACGCTTGGTTTTATTTGTCGTTGTCTTGCGTGACAACGGGAACACATTCTACTGATTTTTTAGTTCATGTCAAACATTTTTTTTAGATTTTTTGTAATTTTTTTTGATTATTTTTCAAGATCGCTTATAAATGCGATTTATATAAATGGCCGGATAACCGGCCATTTTGTTTTAGTTTAAGTTATTTTACATTGAAAGATTTTTTCTTTTTAACTCTTTCTTTGTTTACAACTTACCTTTCCGTTTTCATCCACCTCAACTATCAATGGCTTATTAACAGGGATCTTACCTGCAAGGATTGCCTTAGATAGAGGATCTGCTATCTCTGTCTGAATTGCTCTACGTAATGGTCTTGCACCAAATACAGGATCAAAGCCAACGTTTGCAACTCTGTCAAAGACGCTCTCGCCAAAGACAATATCGTAGTCCTCTGCTTTCATTCTTGAGGTTAGAGTCTCAAGATGGATCTTAGCAATGGACTTAATATTCTCAAATGACAGAGGATGGAATACCACAGTCTCATCCACACGGTTTAAGAACTCAGGCTTAAAGTTCTGCTCAAGGATCTTTAAGAGTTTTCCCTTAATGTTCTGGTAATCACTCTTTCCGTTCTCTTCCTGGATCATGCTTGAACCAAGATTTGAAGTCATAATGATTACGGTATTCTTAAAGTCTACAGTTCTACCTTGACCATCAGTAAGTCTGCCGTCATCTAATACCTGCAGCAGAATATTAAATACATCTGGATGTGCTTTCTCAATCTCATCGAGCAATACTACTGAGTATGGACGACGACGCACTGCTTCAGTCAAATAACCGCCCTGCTCATAACCTACATATCCTGGAGGCGCACCGATAAGTCTTGCAACAGTGTGCTTTTCCATAAACTCGGACATATCGATACGAACCATTGCCTTGTCTGTATCAAACAGGAACTGAGCTAAGGCTTTACATAACTCGGTCTTACCAACTCCTGTTGGACCTAGGAACATAAATGAGCCAATTGGACGGTTTGGATCAGATAAACCAGCTCTGCTGCGGCGGATTGCATTTGCAATAGCCTGTACAGCTTCATCTTGACCGATTACTCTCTGATGTAAACTCTCTTCCATGCGCAATAGTTTAGCACGCTCACCTTCTAACATCTTAGCTACAGGAATACCTGTTGCCTTTGATACAACCTCAGCAATTTCCGCATCAGTTACTTTGTTTCTGATTAACTTGGTGCTTGTACCATTGTTCTGACCGGCTTCAGCAATCTGTTTTTCTAAAGTTGGAATTACACCATACTGTAATTCACTCATACGATTTAAATCGCCATTTCGCTTTGCCACATCAAACTCGTGTCTTGCGTTATCAAGTTTTATCTTCAGTTTCTGGGTGCCCTCTAAGATAAGCTTATCGTGTTTCCAGACTTCAGTTAACTTGTTGTATTCCTCCTGTGAGGATGAAATCTCCTCATCAATAGAAGCAAGTCGCTTTTTACTTACATCATCAGTTTCTTTAGCAACTGTCTGACGTTCCATCTTCAACTGAATAAGACGTCTGTCAAGTTTATCTAAAGGCTCTGGTTTTGAGTCAATCTGTAATCTGATGCTAGCTGCTGCCTCATCAATTAAGTCAATTGCCTTATCAGGTAACTGTCTTTCAGTGATATAACGGTTAGACAGAGTAGCTGCAGCTACAATTGCAGGATCGGTGATCTGCACGTGATGATGAATTTCATAACGTTCTTTCAGACCACGTAAAATTGCAATTGTATTCTCAACTGATGGCTCGCCAACAAATACCTTCTGGAAACGACGCTCTAAAGCGGCATCTTTTTCAATGTACTGACGGTACTCATCTAAAGTTGTAGCACCCATACAATGCAGATCGCCGCGTGCTAGAGCAGGCTTTAACATATTGCCTGCATCCATTGAGCCTTCTGATTTGCCAGCTCCCACCATGGTGTGCAATTCATCGATGAATAAAATGATTTTGCCTTCTTCTTTAGCCAAATCATTCAATACAGCCTTTAATCTTTCCTCAAACTCGCCTCTGTATTTAGCTCCGGCAATTAAAGCACCAAGATCTAATGACAGAACTTTTTTGTTCTTAAGACCTTCAGGAACTTCGCCTTTAACAATACGTTGAGCCAGACCTTCTACAATAGCAGTCTTACCAACACCAGGTTCACCAATCAGAACAGGGTTGTTCTTAGTTCTTCTTTGCAGAACCTGCATGGTACGACGGATTTCGTCGTCACGACCGATAACAGGATCAAGTTTGCCCTTCTCAGCGCGCTCTGTTAAATCTATGCAGTATTTCTTTAATGCGCCACGGGTATTCTCTGCGTTCTCATCGTTTACGCTGGTACCTGCACGCATTTCTTTAATGGCATCATTTAACTTTTTGGTGTTTAAATTACAGCGATTAAAGATTTCCTTTAATTCATTGTCGCCTTCAGCACATGCAACAACAAACAGCTCTGATGAAATATATGAATCTTTATTCTGTTGAGCTAATTTGTCACATACATTAAGCAGACGACCTGTTAATGGAGATAACTGTAAGTCTCCGTTAACTCCCTGTACCTTAGGTAATTTATCTATAGCCTTATCAACTAATAACTTTAAGGCGGTAGGATCAGAGCCTGCTAAAGTTACTAATGGTCTTATCGCACCATCTTCCTGTGCTAGTAGTGCTGATAATACATGAACTGGTTCAATAAACTGGTTGTCGTGACCTACTGCTAAGGATTGAGCGTCAGCTAATGCTTCTTGGAATTTGACAGTAAATCTGTCTAAGCGCATATATGAGCCTCCTCATTTTCAATTTAGTTAGTGTTTTATCTGTCTATAATTAAATATGGGGGCTGTTTTGAAATTTTAAAGATGCAGGACTAATTATTTATGTAAATTATGCTGGCCATTCGACCTGTTATATTTGCTCTTCTGTAGGAGAATAAATGAGAATCGCTCTTGAATGTATCTAGATTAAGATTGTAAATCTTTTTAATATCAAGTCCGTTTAAGGAAAGCTCACACAGTTTTGGCAGTGAGCACAGATATTTGCTGTTGGCCGTTGGAACAAAGGCTTCTTTAGCATCAGTTATTACAGACTCGAATTTCTCTAAAAGCTCAGGTCCAACCTCAAAGCTTTCAGGTCCGATGCAGGCTCCTATGATTGCATAGATTTGAGCGTTACTTTTACTTCTGATTAAATCAACCGCATTTTTGATAATGCCGCCATATATGCCCTTCCAACCGCAATGAACAGCTGCAATAACACTGCTGTCTTCAGTTGCAAGTAATAAAGGCAGGCAGTCTGCTGTAAGTACAGCTAAAGCGATGTTTTTACTGTCTGTTACTATGCCGTCACAGTCAACACCTAATCTAACAGGCAATGTCTTATCAAGCATCTTCTGACTGTCACTTATATCTTTATCTGTAACATAAGTGACATTATTAGAATGGGTCTGATTCATGAAAACCACTTTTCTGCCTAAGTGATTTTCTAGCATAATACGGTTTTTTAAAACCGCATCATTGTCATCTTGTACATGTAATCCTAGGTTGAAGCTATCATATGGCTCTTTACTGTAGCCACCATCGCGGGTGGTATAAAAAGCCTTAATGTTCAGATTAAAAGCTTCAATCTCTCTGATACTAGTACTTTTCACCATTTACTTTCTCGTCTTCACGTAATAACTCAATAAGTCTTACAAAATCCGCTGGTAATGGCGCATCAAACGACATCTCTTCACCCTTAATAGGATGAATAAACTCAATGTGCGCCGCATGCAGTGCCTGATGGCGATACTCGCGCAATGCCTGCGATAATTCCTCACTGGCACCTTTCATAAGTTTTAATCTCTTTCCGCCATAGGTACCATCACCTAGCAGAGGATGATCAATTGAGGCCATGTGCACACGGATCTGGTGTGTTCTTCCTGTTTCAAGGCGCAGTTTTACTAGCGTGTGCTCTCTAAACTGTTCCATAACACGGTAATGAGTAATAGCTTCTCGGCCTAAACCATCACATACTACAGCCATTCTTGTTCTGTTGTATGGATCGCGGCTGATGTCTGCTTCAATAGTGCCGCCTGAGGTTATAAGACCTTCACAGATTGCCTCATACTCACGAACAACATCGTGCTTGGAGATTGCTCTTACAAGTTTGATTTGAGCATATTTTGATAAAGCGATAACCATAAGACCTGAGGTGTCTTTATCAAGTCTATGCACAATACCTGCTCGAGGAAGCACAGATGTCTGTGGATAATGGAATAACACAGCATTCATTACTGTGCCATCCTTTACACCGGCGCCCGGATGCACAACAAAACCTATTGGCTTGTTGATAACCAAAACATCTTCGTCTTCATAGACAACATCTAATGGTAAATCCTGTGGCTTTGCATCAAGATCTTCACTTTCAGGAATTGTAAGTTCCAGAACCTGACCCGAGCTTACCTTAATACTTGGCTTGCTGATAACTGTTCCATCTACAGACACTAAACCATCCTTAACATACTGGCCTAGAGTACTGCGTGAAATAGCATCATTAAATACAGCTAAAGCTGCATCTAAACGTTTGCCATGAAGTTCATCATTTACGGTATATTGAATTTTTTCTGACATAGGCTAAATATTTACGCTTTTTCTCTATAATTTTTGACTTGATCTAAGATAACATATAAGATAGAAAAATTAAATTAACTATAGAATACGAGGCTTAAATTTGATGTTTAAGAAGTATTGGTTACCATTCGTAATTGCTTCTGCACTCTCAATTTGCGCTTGCTCTTCAGACAACGTTGAAAAGGACCAAGTACCTGATTTATCTCAACAGGCCCTACACGCTAAAGCAAGACAGTACATTGCAAAAGGCGACTTTGCATACGCAAGAGATTATCTTGAGGCTCTAGATTCTCGTTATCCATTCGGTGAGCTTACTGATCAGGTTCAGTTAGACATGATTTATGCCTACTACAAATCTAGAAGACCAGAACAGACAACAGCTGCTATTGAAAGATATTTAAGATTAAATCCTACCTCTCAATACACAGATTACGTGCTTTATATGAAAGGTCTGAACGAAATTCAAAAGCACGGTACTATGATTCAGGACTTTTTAGGTTTTGACAGATCACAAAAAGATCCTCAGTTCCTGTACGATGCCTACAAGGCTTTCTCAGACTTAATCGAAACCTATCCAAACTCTCCTTACGCTCTTGATGCATACCACAGACTTGTGTTTGTAAAAAATCAGCTGGCAAAACACGAGTGGGCAATTGCAAAATACTACCAGAAGCGTGGAGCTTTGATCTCTGCAATCCGTCACTGCCAGACTATCATCTACACATTCTCTGATACAGAGTATACAAAAAGCGCTCTAGAGCTGATGGAAAAGAATTACAGAACACTTGGTCTGAACTTACCCGCAGAGAACGCAGGCAAGGTATTAAATGCATCTCATTTTGAAGAATAATCTCTCAAAATGAAAACCAGAGCAGCAATGATGCTGCTCTTTTTATATCTGCAATCTACTTTAAGACACTATGAAAGACTTTGTTTACAATCCACCTAAAGAGCCTTTTTTAACAATCCTTTTTGAAGATCAGGATCTGATGGTTATTGATAAGCCTTCAGGGCTTTTATGCGTACCAGGACGTCTTAAAGAAAACTACGACTCTATACTTTCAAGGATCTGGCTAAGACATCCTGACGCTATGGCAGTTCATCGCCTTGATATGGATACATCAGGTCTTATGGTGGTAGGTCTTACTAAAAGAGCCATTAGCTCCTTAGGCAGAATGTTCGAAAAAAAAGAGGTTAAAAAACGCTACCTTGCAGTTGTTGAAGGTAATACTCAAAATTGTGGTCAGATTGATTTACCTATTCGCTGCGATATAGAGAACAGACCTCTACAGATAGTTGACTATGAACAGGGAAAACCATCCCTTACTCTGTATGAGAAAACAGATGATTTTAAATATGGAAAATCTATTATAGATGTAAATGACACTACAGTTTTAAAGCTTACTCCTGTAACAGGACGCTCCCATCAGTTACGATTACATCTTTCATCAATTGGTCACCCTATTTTGGGAGATAGATTTTATGCCGGGCACAATGTAATAGACAAAGCACAAAGGCTTTGTCTACACGCTTATAACCTTGAGTTTAAACACCCGTTCAAAGAGGAGCTGCTTAGCTTTTCTACCCTGCCTGATTTTCTTGAAAAGAAAATCTAGAGGTGTCTTTCCTTTTTAATAAGATCAAAGGCAGCCTGAATGTCTTTTGCCTTTTCTGTATAAAGTCTAATCATTTCAGGAGTTAACCCCTGAGATGCAAGCCTATCAGGATGATACTTTAACATCAGCTTTTTATGAGCTCTTTTAATGGTCTCATCACTATCTGACTCGCTTACCTCAAGTAAATCGTAGGCAGCTTTTAATTTGTCTGTGCCCGCACTCTGATAAGAATTATAGGAGTTATCAGAACTGTCCTTCTGATTATTACCATAATCCTGATTTGAATAGCGATAGCCGCCAAAGCCACCGGTTCTCTTATAAGCCTCATAATCACCATTTCTCACTCGCTCTAAAATCATCTGAGAGTAACGGCTGTTGATTAAACGGCGCATATGATCAGCTGATACTTCAAGTAACTGACCTAAGTATATAAGTCGACGTATCTCGTCTTCTTCTAAAGTCATATCTGATAGAGCCACCTGAATTTCAATTTCAAGCAGGTACTCAATCATGCTGGTATTAGTGCCTATGAGTCTTTTAAGTTCACTTACCTTAGATAAGATGTCAAAATCATCACTTTTACCTTTATTAAAACTATGACGTGCAACCTGTCTGCTGTTTTCAGACAGCTGCATTACGTCCATGATCTGATTTGCAAGTTTGATGTGCTCTTCGTTAATACGACCAGCACCACGGGCAATGTATCCGGCCAGTGAAAAAGTAATATCCACTAAGGCTATGTTGTAGTTTGCATCCTGTGTAAAAGCCTTCTGCGCTTTCTCATCATTTTTTCTTTTTAATTCAGTTGGCTTATCTACTAAGAAATACCCGATACCAGCACCTACAAGGCCGGTAACAGGACCTCCAAAAAACAGTCCAATCAGTCCACCTAGTATAGAGCCTTTATATGAGTTTCCTGACATATTTTTCCTATGCGTAATCGCTGTAAATCTTCTTTAAATAGTCAAAGGCAACCTGAACTGCCTTAGCCTTTTCTGTAAAGATAGCTACCATATCTTCAGGTAAGCCCTGAGAAGCAAGTCTGTCTGGATGATACTTTAACATCAGCTTCTTATGAGCACGTCTTACATCATCATAGGTACAGCTTGAATCTAACCCCAAGATCTCAAGAGCCTCTGCTGTTCTGCCCTGAGAGTTCTCAAATGCCCTTTGTGAAGAGCTGCTCCGTGAGTTCTGGTTGTTAGTATTCTCATTTGTTTTCTGATTTGTACTATCCTGTGAACTCTGACTTTGAGACGTGTTCTCCTGACTAAAGCCGTTAGCCTCTGTTGATTTATGGTAATCTTCATAAACCTGAGCAAACTTAGCCTCTGCACAGCCTGTTTTGAACAATCTGTTTAAGGCAGCTTTTGATGATCCTAAGCTTTTACCAATATCATACAGTCTCTGTCTTGAATCATCGTTTATGAGATCATCTTTACTTGAAATGATAAAAGCATATGTTAATACATAACTGATGTACTCTCGGTTCTTACCGATGTTCATTAAATAGTTATAAACATATGTCTCTACATCGAAATTCGGATCTAGTGCTCTGTTGAAAGCTTCAACAGCAATAGCACGGTCTTCTTTTGAAGCCTTGAAATAACGAATTACATCCTCAGCCTTTTTTATATATGGCTCAAGATCAGTCTGTGTTGCCAGCACATAGCCAGCTACAGTATAGATATTCTCATAAAGAGCCGATTTTTTACCGCGATTCTTTTTCTGTGTAGAACGCATCTTTGAAGCGGCTTTTTTCTGTTCTTTTATAAACTGCTCGGCAATTGCCTGCTGCTCTAAAGCCTTTTGCTCCTCTTCTTTTGCCTTTTGCTCTTCTTTGCACTTGAGGTATAAAGGACGGTCGTATAGAAAAAATCCAGCTAAAGCACACAGTGGTAATAAAATAATGTGCTTTGTCATAAGATAAAAAACCACACCTATAGCTAATGCTACAAGTGCGCCAATATATCCTTGCTTTATTTTATTCTTGCTTTTTGAGTTTTGTTCTGGCATTTTCTTATGTTTATTGAATAAAAAAATTGGATTTTAGATTATAGCTTATGCTCTTTAATGTAAGCATTTACATTATCTAAACGCTCTATAGTACCTACATCAAACCAGTTACCTAAAAGAGCAGCACCTTTTAACCCGCCTTTTGAGCACCACTCTAAAAACAGTGGTAATAAGGGCAATCTCTCTGCATGGCGATTTTCAAAAGCCTTACACTTGTATTGGGCGACACCAGAGAAGGTGTAGTTTCCACCTCTTCTGCACAGGCCATTATCAATAGAGAAGTCACCTTTTAAGTTATGAGCAGGATTTTTAACAAGATATAATCTTCCGAGATCTTTTTCTGTTAAGGGCTCTAAAAATTGAGAATAATCTGCGTCAATAAAGGTATCTCCATTTACGACTAAAAAATCCTCATTCTCAAAGAAAGGTAATGCCTTGATAATACCACCTGCTGTCTCAAGCCCCTGAGACCCCTCTACAGAATGGGTAACATGCACGCCAAAGGCACTACCATCCCCAATAAAATCCACAATCTTTTCTGAAAGATATGCTGAGTTGATAATAATGTCTGTGATATTAGCCTTTTTAAGTTTTTCAATATGCCAAACCAGAAGCGCTTTATCGCCAACCTTTACTAATGGTTTTGGAATCGTATCTGTAATAGGTCTTAATCTCTCGCCTCGACCTGCGGCTAAAATCATCGCTTTCACTAAAACTTTCCTACTACATATTTTTCAATTATTGCTCTAAATGACTGTAACTTAGGATCATCCTTACTCTCTTCTAAAACATAACAGATCACTCTTGGCAGATCATTTAAATAATTATCCTTACCATCGCGTAAAGACAGTCTGCAGAAAATCCCCAGGACCTTCACATGTCTTTGAAGTGAGGTTAATTTTAATTTTGCTTTAAATTCTTCTAATGATGTTTCTGACAGAAAACCTGAGTTTCGATAATTATTAAAAGCTCTCTGAATTAAATGACTTATTAAATCCTTATCAAGATTGATATAGCAGTCATAGATAATTGATGCTAAATCGTAAGTGATAGGTCCTTTTACCATATCCTGAAAATCAATTACCGCAAGCTCATCCTTACTTTTCATCAGGTTTCTTGAGTGGTAATCACGGTGTACAGCTACCTGCTCCTGTGATAAGCAGTTGTCTGCAAGATATGAATAGTTTTTTTTAAGAGTCTCTTTTTCCTCGTCGCTTAATGTTACCTTAAGCTTTTTATCAAGCATCCAGGTATCAAATAAGGACAGCTCAAAATTTATAAACTCTCTATCAAATAATGGGCAATCCACATCAACTGTAGCAATCTTTGGAAGCAAATCAACAGCTTTTTCATAATAGCTTTGCTGTTGCGCTCCAATTGCAACTTTTGCAAAAGTAGTATCCCCTAGATCTTCTAAAAGCATAAAACCTTTATCAAGATCATAGGCAATTATCTTTGGAACTTTTACTGATACAGCCTCTAAGGCTTTATCAATAGATATAAACTCTTTGTTCTTTTGAGTGGAAGGAGGCGCGTCTACTGCAATCAGATTTTTACCGGACACACGAAAATAGCGACGAAAGCTTGCGTCGCCATTTAAAGACAAAAGCATTATTTGCTCATCTGAAATAATGCTTTTTACATAATTTAATAGTTCTTCTTTTCTACTATCAATCACGTTTAAATACCAAATCCCATACGCCGTGACCAAGTCTCTGACCTCTAGCTTCAAACTTAGTTAGCGGTCTCCAGCTTGGACGAGGTATGTATGTGCCATCAGGNGCTGTGTTTGAAAAACCTTCAGCTCTGGTCATCACATCTAACATTTGGATAGCGTAATCTTCCCAGTCGGTTGCCATTCTNAACTGGCCGCCGTGTTTGAACAATGGTCTTACAAGAGTGATGAAATCATCGCTGATTAAACGACGTTTTACATGTCTCTTCTTAGGCCATGGATCAGGGAAGAAGATCTGAAGAATATCAATACTCTCTTTTGCCAGGCACTTTTTCAGTACTTCAAAAGCGTCAAATTTAATCACTTTAACGTTAGTTAACTGATTTTCTTCAATTAGCTTTAAAGCAGAGCCCACCCCTGGAGGGTGTACTTCAATGCCTAGGAAATTGCACTCTGGAGAGTCTTTTGCCATTTGAACAAAAGATACCCCCATACCAAAGCCAATCTCTACCACTAATGGAGCACCGCTACGATTAAATATCTTATCGATATCTAATGGCTGTAAATCTTCAACATCCACCATGTACTTAGGGCCAAGCTCTTCNATTGCTCTGATCTGGCCTTCAGTCATACGTCCTGCGCGTACCACAAAGGACTTGATGCGATGATCATGAGGTTGAGCAGTTACCTGCTCGACTTCTTGTTCTTTATTTAATAGCTCTTCTGTCATAAATTAGATTAACTCTAACTTCTGCATCTCAGCTTTGATTTCATCTCTTAGAGCCTGAGTAACAGGAAGAATTGGCAAACGACTCTCCTCATCACATAGGCCTAATAATGATGCTGCATACTTAGCNGGTGCTGGGCTTGGCTCTTTGAACATCAGCTTATGAAGTTTCATCAGCTTCAACTGCTCATTTGCAGCTTCATCCCATTTCTTCTCTAAGGTTAGATTCTGAACACGTGCTACTAATGCAGGAGCTACGTTTCCAGTTACAGAAACCACACCAACACCGCCAGCTACGTTGAAGCTTACAGCAGTTGAGTCTTCACCTGATAACCAGATAAATGGCTTCTTGATTAGATTGCGCTCAATCCAAGGACGTTCAAGATTACCTGTTGCATCCTTTACACCAACGATTCTGTCTAACTGAGCAATCTTAGCTAAGGTCTCTGATGTAATGTTTACTACAGTACGACCTGGTACGTTGTACACAAAGATTGGTAAATCAGTGTTGTCGTGAACAAGCTTAAAGTGAGCATATAAGCCATCCTGATTTGGACGGTTATAGTAACCTGCGTTGTGTAATAAGCTGTCAGCGCCAGCATCTTTAGCTGCGTTTGATAGGTTAATAGCCTCAACNGGNTTGTTAGAACCAGCACCTGCCATTACTAAAACACGGCCTTTAGCTGCTTCNACACAGAACTTGATAACTTCAACGTGCTCGTCGAAAGTTAATGTTGGGCACTCACCTGTAGTACCGGTTACAACAAGACATGTGGTTCCGTTCTGAATGTGGAACTCTACCATGCGTTCTAGTGCTGCATAATCAACCTTTCCGTTTTTAAAAGGAGTGATTAGAGCAACCATTGAGCCTTGATATTTTTGCATTATCTTCACCTTAAAAGAGGTAACTTTAGTTACGTCTTAATGTTGGGAATAATATTACGTCACGAATAGTGTGACTATTTGTGAATAACATTACGGTTCTATCAATTCCGATACCTTCACCTGCAGTTGGTGCTAAACCGTACTGCATAGCATTGATGTAGTCCTCATCGTAGTACATAGCCTCGTCATCGCCGTGCTTCTTAGCTTCAGCCTGCTGACGGAAACGACCTGCCTGATCATCTGGATCATTTAACTCTGAGAAGCCATTACCGATCTCACGACCACCAATGAAGAACTCGAAGCGATCAGTGAACTCTTCATCACCGTCAGTTCTTCTTGCTAGTGGAGATACTACCGCAGGGTAGCTGGTAATAAATGTTGGCTGCTGAAGATTTGCTTCAACTAACTCATCGAATAAAGCAGTAATGTAATGACCTAGTGACCAGCCTTCCATTAACTCGATGTGATGCTTCTTACATAGAGCTCGTGCCTTATCCTCATCCTCTAGATCTTCTAGAGTGATGCCGTTGCCATACTTAACGATAGATTCTTTCATGGTTAATCTGTCGAATGGCTTTGCAAAATCGATATCTAAACCTGGCTCGCCTTCTTTACCATAGTGGATCTTGGTTGTGCCAAGAACCTCTAAAGACATCTTCTTGTATAAGTCTTCGGTAAAGTCGATTAAGTCACGGTAATCGTGGTATGCCATATAGAATTCCATCATGGTGAACTCTGGGTTATGACGTACGTCGATACCTTCGTTTCTGAAGTTACGGTTGATTTCGTAAACTCGCTCAAAACCACCTACAACCAGTCTCTTTAGGTATAACTCAGGAGCAATACGAAGATACATATCCATATCTAATGCATTGTGGTGAGTAACGAATGGTTTAGCGTTAGCACCACCTGGGATCACGTGCATCATTGGAGTTTCAACTTCCATGAACATGTGCTCATTCATGTACTTACGGATGAATGAAACAATCTTGGTACGGATCTCGAAAGTTTTGCGTGACTCTTCGTTTGCAATCAGGTCAACATAACGCTGACGGCAGCGAGCTTCCTGATCGGTAAGGCCATGGAACTTCTCTGGTAGTGGACGTAGTGATTTTACAAGTAGACGTAATGCNCTTACATGTAATGATAATTCGCCAGTCTTAGTCTTGAAAGCAAAACCGGTAACACCGATGATGTCACCTAAATCAAGCTTCTTGAAAACNTCTTGGTATACACCCTCAGGTAGGTTGTCACGAGCAACGTAAATCTGAATACGACCGCCCATGTCCTGAAGAGTAGCAAAAGCNGCCTTACCCATGATACGGCGGGTCATAACACGACCTGCGATGGTGTAGGTATTCTGCTCTTTTTCTAAGGTCTCGTTATCCTTATCGGCGCATGCCTTTACGATGTCTGATGAAATTGCATCACGACGGAAATCGTTTGGATAAGCTTGTCCTTGAGTGCGGAGTAGCTCTAGTTTATCGCGACGGTCTTGCATCACGTTATTTAAAGTTTCTGCACCGCCAATGTTTTCTTGTGCCATTTTTATTTTCCTAATAATTAAGCCTAAAGACCTGACTTTAAACTTGCTTCGATAAATTGGTCTAAATCGCCGTTTAACACTTTCTGAGTATCACGGCATTCAACACCTGTACGTAAATCTTTAATTCTAGAATCATCCAGAACATATGATCTGATCTGACTTCCCCATCCGATATCGGACTTACTGTCTTCAATTTCCCTTTGAGCGCTCTGACGCTTTTCAAGTTCTAAGGTATAGAGTCTTGCACGCAACTGCTTCATTGCCTGATCTCTATTCTGGAACTGAGAACGCTCATTCTGGCAAGAAACAACAATACCGGTTGGAATATGTGTAATTCTTACTGCTGATTCTGTTTTATTAACATGCTGACCGCCAGCACCTGATGATCTGTAAACATCAGTTTGTAAATCAGCAGGATTGATATCAATTTCAATATTGTCATCAATCTCAGGATATACATATGCTGAGCAGAATGAGGTATGGCGACGGTTATTAGAATCAAATGGAGATTTTCTAACTAGACGATGAACTCCGGTTTCAGTTCTAAACCAGCCATAAGCATGTTCGCCTTCAAAACGAAGAGTTGCAGATTTAATGCCGGCAACTTCACCGTCTGAAAGCTCGGTTACTGTAACGCTAAAGCCATGCTTTTCAGCAAACTTCACATACATTCTCATAACCATTTCGGCCCAGTCCTGAGCTTCTGTTCCACCAGATCCTGACTGAATATCCATAAAACATGGATCGTTGTCATTTGGTCCTGAGAACATTCTCTTAATCTCCAGGCTTTCTAAAGCCTTTTCAAGGCGTTCTGCCTCATCTTCAGCTTCTTGTGCTAATTGAGCATCACCTTCTTCTTTAGCCATTTCATCTAAGGTCAAAAGATCATCTAACCCCTGATACAGGCTCTTAAAGTGTCCAACTACGCTCTGTAAACTTTGTCTTTCCTTTCCAAGCTCTTGTGCTTTTGCAGGATCATCCCATAATTTTGGATCTTCTAAAAGTCCATTGACCTCTTCTAATCTTTCTATCTTAGACTGAAGGTCAAAGATACCCCCTTAGGGTATCTGCGCGTTCTTTTAACTGAGCTACCTGATCTTTTATGGAGATAGTTTCTAACACGTCATTTACTCTTAATTAGTTCAAATTAAACTTTTATTATAACAAAACTAACAGATATATGCAGTGTTTGTCCTTTCTTGAGACAAAGAAAATGAAAGTTTCTATCTTACAATCTAAAGCTTAAAGGCAAAGTGATTATCCTAATGTGTGGTATTATGTACAAAATTTTCTTATATAATGCAAAACACAGGAATGTATATGCTAGAAGATGATATTAAAGCTACAGTTAGTATGGCTTTAAAAGAGGACTTAGGCGGTGCACTTGATCTAAGCCTTGACGTAACCTCTCAGTTAATTGATGAGAACGAAGAAAACGAAGCTACCGTTATCACCCGTGAAGCTGGTGTATTCTGCGGTAAAGCTTGGGTTGAGGAAGTTTACAGACAGTTAGGTAACCGTGTTGAGTTACAATGGTTTGTAAAAGATGGCGATAAGATTGAGCCAGGCGAGCAGTTATTCCATGTTAAGGGTAACGCACGTGTAATGTTAACTGCCGAACGTACAACTCTAAACTTCGTTCAGACTCTATCTGGTGTTGCAACTGAAGTTAGCAAGTATGTTGCTGCTATGGAAGGAACAAACTGCAGACTTTTAGATACAAGAAAGACTCTACCATGTCTTCGTACTGCTCTTAAGTATGCAGTTACCTGCGGTGGCGGTAAGAATCACCGTATCGGTCTTTTTGATATGTTCTTAATCAAAGAGAACCACATCATGGCCTGTGGCGGTATTGAGAAAGCAATTCAAAGAGCTAGACAGAATCATCCTGAACTGAAAGTTGAGGTTGAGGTTGAGAACCTAGACGAGTTACAGCAGGCTCTTGATGCTAAGGCTGATATTATCATGCTTGATAACTTTGAGTATGACATGATGATCCACGCTGTAAAGCAGACAAATCACCAGTCTCAATTAGAGATTTCAGGTAACGTAAATATTGATACTATCGGCAGATACGCTCAGACAGGTGTTGATTTTATCTCTGTAGGTGCTCTAACCAAGAATGTAAGAGCTCTTGATTTATCAATGCGCTTTGTTAAGAAATAAGATAAGGAGTGGCTTGCCACTCCTTGTTTTTTTGATATTAACCAAACTCGATGTTCACTCTTGGCATGATATGGCAAATCAGCTCATACGGAATGGTATTACATTTTTTGGCTATGGTTTCAACAGGTAATCCCTTACCCCATAAAACAGCCTTATCACCAATTCTGTCTTTAGCGTTAGGACCTAAATCCACAAACATCATATCCATGCAAACATGACCTGCTGTTGGAACAATTCTTCCATTTACAAGCACAGGTGTACCATTAGGAGCGCAACGTGGGTAGCCATCACCATAACCGCACGAGATAACACCGATAGTGGTATCTTTATCAGCCACAAAATAAGCACCATAACCAATCTTGTCGCCTTTCTTGACTTTATGCAGTGCAAGAATTGAGCACTCTAAAGTCATTGCAGGGATAAGATTCAAATCAGAACCAACCTTGTCATCAAATGGAGAGATACCGTAAATTACGATACCAGGTCTTACCCACTGAGTATGAGATTCAGGCCATTTGAAGATACCTGCTGAATTTGTAAGGCATAAATCACCTTCAAATTCTTTTGCAATCTCTTTAAAGAATTGAATCTGTTTCTGATTGTAATCATTCTCACTTGGAGTATCTGCAACTGATAAGTGAGAGATTAAACCAATAGGCTTTACTACGTTTTTACATGCTTCAAGGCGCTTTTTAATCTCAAAAATTGTCTCTTTATCGCATGAGCCTAAACGATGCATACCAACATCAATCTGAAGCCATACATGAATTTGTTTGTTAACCTTTGCCTTTTCGATAGCCTCTACCTGCTCAATGTCATGTACACTGGTGTATAGGTTATAACGGGAGATAAAAGCTACATCTTCATCATTATAAAAACCTTCTAATAAGAAGATAGGAGTAGTAATACCCTCTTTACGTAATTCAATAGCCTCGCTGATACGTGCAACAGCAAAGCCCTGTACGTGCTCTTTCAAGGCGTTAGTTACCGCATAAGCACCATGTCCGTAGGCATTTGCCTTAACTACAGCAATTACATTTGATTGTGGTACTAACTTTTTGATTTGCTTAATATTATGCACTAAAGCATTTTTATCAATATATGCGGTTATATATTGCATTTATGATCCTTAAACGTACACGTCTGAAGAAACTACAGGAACGTCTTCTATTGTAGCTGTAACGTTGGCTTTATCATAGAAGGTAGTGTAAGCCCCCTGGAACTGTAGCTCGATATCTGCTGTAGCACCATTTCTGTTTTTACTTACAATTAAGAATGCCTTGCCATCACCTTCATTACCAGACTTATAGGTATCCTCGCGGTGAATGAACATAATCATATCGGCATCCTGCTCTAGAGAGCCAGATTCACGTAAGTCAGAGTTCATTGGTCTGTGATCTTTACGGCTTTCAACTTCACGGTTTAACTGTGCTAGCGCTAGAATAGGTACATTCAATTCTTTAGAAAGCTGTTTTAGTGAACGGGAGATTTCACCAACCTCCTGACTTCTATTATCAAGTCTGGTCTGAGACTTCATAAGCTGAATGTAGTCAACCATAATGCAGGACAAACCGCCGTTTTCAGCGGCAATCTTTCTTGCACGAGAACGAAGTTCAAGAGGAGTTAAAGCGATATCTGAGGTATCGTCAATATAGAGTTTTACCTTCTCGTTACCATCTTTATCAGTATCAAGCAGCATTTTTACTTTTCTGATTATACCACGCCACTGATCTGGAGAGATTTTACCTGATAGAAGCTCTTTTGAAGAAACTCGGCCAAAAGAGGTTAGCATACGCATTGCAATTTCATTTGCAGGCATTTCAAGAGAGAATACCAATGCAGGACGATGCTCATTAGGATTCATGGCGATGTTTGTTACCACATTCATAGCAAATGATGTTTTACCAACACCCGGACGGGCAGCGATAATATTCAATGTACCGCCACGTAAACCTGAGGTTAAATCATCAAGATCTCTAAAGCCTGTTGCAACACCGTGCATCTCTTTATGATCATCAATATCTGATTTAATCTTCTGAATTAAGTCAAAAGCAACTCTGGTCATTTCCTTTGGACCTGAGACATTGCCGTTCTTTGCCTCTGACAATTCATAGATTAAGCCTTGAGCTTCATCGTAAACCTCGTCTACGGTTTTACCCTCTGGGCTGTAGCATAGTTTTTCAATATGCTCAGATACACGAATAAGCTGACGACGTCTTGAGGTTTCACGAATGATCTTGCCATAATCTACAACGGCAATCTTAGGACCATGTAATTCAGTCAGTCCAGCTACGTATGAAACTCCACCTGCTTTTTCTAATAGACCTTTCTTTTCAAGATCTGCACATAATACGGTAGTATTAAAGTCATCAGTATATGATGCTCTGTTTAGAATCTCTGCATAGATGATACGGTTGCTCTCTGAGTAGAACTCGTCTTCACTAATAGCGCCAATTGACTCGCGCACTTTTTCTAATAATTTACCATCTAAGATAAGAGCACCTAAAAAATCATGCTCTGCCTCTAAGTTACGAGGCATTTCCTTGTAGGTAGAAGTAATATCGTCTTTATTATTTCTTGCCATGACTTATGACCATTAACCACATAAATTGAGTATGTAATTTTAGATCATTTAAGTGCAATTTCCCTAAAAGCGGAAAAATATATTCTCAGTTTGCTAGATTTGAGTTTTTAGAATCGATGGTTTGAAAGGATTTCAGGCTGGAAAATACAGCATATGAACTTGCAGGGAGAATGAACAACTCAAGAACGATAATGCTCTGATTTGCAGATGATTGAGTTTGTTTGGGATTTCTTTAATAAGAAGTGGCGCACCTGAAGGGATTCGAACCCCTGACCGATCGGTTCGTAGCCGATTACTCTATCCAGCTGAGCTACAGGTGCGTGAATATTAAAAAATTTGAGTGGCGCACCTGAAGGGATTCGAACCCCTGACCGATCGGTTCGTAGCCGATTACTCTATCCAGCTGAGCTACAGGTGCATCAAATTTTGTTAAATTCGTCGCAAAAATCATATCACTAAAAAATCATTTGTAAAGAAATTTTTTTTTAGTGGCGGATAGAGAGGGATTCGAACCCTCGATACAAGCTTTATACTCGTATGCTCCCTTAGCAGGGGAGTACCTTCAGCCTCTCGGTCATCTATCCGCTAAAATTTAGCGTGCTAAGTATCTAATTTATTGAGAAGATTGTCAAGAACTTTTTTATTTTAAATCATGTAATGACAACGCTTTTAGTCGGATACCTTGTTTCTATCAGTTTTTGAAGACGAGGATTCGCGCTTAACTTTTATCTCTTTAGGAGCTTCAATACCTAAACGAACCTTCCCCGCCTTAACCTCTAATACACTGATAGTAATACCACTACTTAGTACCAGTTTGTCGCCTACCTTTTGTGATACTACTAACATACGCTTAGATACGCTCTTTTACTAAGTTGTCTACTGCACCAATTGCCTTATCAAGACCTTCAGCGTTAGTACCACCAGCCTGAGCCATATCAGGACGACCACCGCCTTTGCCGCCTACATAAGAAGCAACTTCACGGATTAAATCGCCTGCCTTTACCTTTGCAATTAAATCTTTAGATACGCTGGCAATTAAGGTTACCTTACCATCAATTGCAGAACCTAAAACGATAATTGAACTTGGAAGACGTACTTTCAGGTTATCAATTGCAACACGCAGAGCCTTAGCATCGTAATTTTCAAGCTTGGTTGCTACAACTTTAACGCCATTAACTTCATGAGCTAATGAAACTAAAGATGCACTCTCTAAAGCAATGATCTTCTCTTTTAGAGACTCATTTTCCTTCTCAAGAGCTTTAGCATGATCTAATGCCTGAGTTACCTTAGAAAGAATTGTTGTAGTAGCACCTGCCTTTAGAAGTGCCTTAGTCTGGCTTACATCTTCGTATAGACCATCTAAGTACTCAACTGCAGCTTTACCAACTAATGCTTCAATACGGCGAATGCCTGATGCGATAGACTCATCAGACAGTAGTACAAATGCACCGATATCACCGGTATATGCTGTGTGGGTACCACCGCATAATTCCTTAGAGAAATCGCCCATTGAAAGTACACGTACCTTTTCTTCGTACTTCTCATCAAACAGAGCAATAGCGCCTGACTTCTTAGCCTCATCAAGACTCATAATATCGGTTACAACCTTGTTGTTAGCCTGGATCTGCTCGTTTACAAGATCTGCTACAGCCTTACGCTCCTGAGCTGTTAATGGCTGTGAATGAGAGTAGTCAAAACGTAGTCTGTCGTGAGCAACAAAAGAACCCTTCTGAGCTATAGAATCCCCGATTACCTGACGTAATGCAGCATCTAGTAAGTGAGTTGCACTGTGATGTCTTGCAATATCAGCACGATTTTCTTTATCAACGGTAGCTAAAACCTTAGCGCCCTTGCTAAACTGACCGATATCTACACGACCGATGTGGATAGTAGCCTTTGCGACGTGCTTAGTGTCCTCAACGATAAAACGAGCATTCTCACCAATAGTGATTACGCCTTTATCGCCTACCTGACCACCCATCTCACCATAGAATGGAGTTGAATCAAGAACAATTACAGCGTTCTCATCAGTTGCAATAGCATCAACCTCTGCACCATCCTTGAAGATATGAGTGATTGAGCCTTCACCTTCTGATGAGTCATAACCTGTAAATACAGTGTTCTCGGTGATCTTTAATTCCTTGTTGTAATCAATACCGAAGGTTGATGCTGACTTTGCGCGAGCCTTCTGCTCAGCCATGCACTTGTCAAAGCCTTCCATATCAACGGTGTAACCGCGATCTCTTACAACGTCCTGAGTAAGGTCTGCAGGGAAGCCGTAGGTATCATATAACTTGAATGCAACGTCACCAGGGAAAATCTTGCTCTCGCCTAGCTTTACAAGTTCCTGCTCTAATAGAGCCAAGCCTCTGTCTAGTGTATTTAAGAACTGCTCTTCTTCTTTCTTTAGAGTACGCTCGATTAGATCTTTTTGCTCGACTAACTCAGGATAGGTCTTGCCCATTAAGTCAGCTAGCTTTGATACAAGCTTGTAGAAGAATACGTCTTTAGCGCCTAACAGACGTCCATGACGTACAGCACGACGGATGATACGGCGTAATACATAACCACGACCTTCATTTGAAGGTAATACACCATCAGCGATCAGGAATGAGCATGATCTGATGTGGTCAGCGATTACGCGTAATGACTTAGACTGTAAATCAGTTACACCAAGTACATTTGCCGCAGCTTTTTCAAGATCAACAAATAAATCAATCTCGTAGTTTGAGTGTACACCCTGTAGTACAGCAGCAATACGCTCTAAGCCAAGACCGTTATCGATCATAGGCTTTGCTAATTTCTCAAAGGTACCGTCAACCTTACGGTTGTACTGCATGAACACGATGTTCCAGATTTCAATGAATCTATCACCGTCTTCTTCAGGTGAGCCAGGAGGGCCACCCTGTACGTCTTCACCGTGGTCATAGAAAATTTCTGAGCAAGGGCCACAAGGACCTGTATCACCCATCTGCCAGAAGTTATCTGATTCGTATAAACCACCCTTGTTGTCGCCGATACGAACAATCTTCTCAGGAGGAAGACCAATCTGCTTATTCCAGATGTCATAAGCTTCATCGTCTTTTTCGTAAACAGTAACCATTAAAGACTCTTTTGGAAGTTTGTATACTACAGTTAACAGAGTCCATGCAAAGGTAATTGCTTCTTTCTTGAAATAATCGCCGAAACTGAAATTGCCTAGCATTTCGAAGAAAGTGTGGTGACGAGCAGTGTAACCTACGTTGTCTAAATCGTTCTGCTTACCACCTGCACGAACACACTTCTGTGCAGTAGTTGCTCTAACGTAGTCACGCTTTTCTTTACCTAGATAAATATCCTTGAACTGATTCATACCTGCATTGGTGAATAGCAAGGTAGGATCATTATATGGAACTAGTGAACTTGAGCGGACAATCTTATGGCCGTTTTTCTCAAAGAATTTCAAATACTCTTCTCGTATTTGATCTGTTGTCATGTACATTTAATCGGATCCTAAAATATGGTTTTTAACATGCAAATTATACATTGTTTAGAGTAAATAATTTCATTTGTTTATAAGTAAAAACTTTTAGATGTAATTTATTTTCATATTTGTGCAAATTCATAGAATCATTTTCTTTTATCAGATTTTACAGTTATAGCTTTTCTTATAAATTGCCATTTATAAATAGTATTAGTAAATTTAAACTGATTCGTGCAAAATGAACTCATTCAAAAATAATTACTAATAAAGAGACGAGGTTTTACATGGCACACATACTTCCTCCTTTCAGAGCTGATAACGAAGGTCCTTTTTTGCGTACAAATAAAATCATCAACGCAAGAAACCTATTTAACAAAACCTGTTATCAAAAGAAGATTTAACTAAAGTAGAAGACGAAGAAATCGCTCTACCTGGTTTAGCTCAGACGGTTATGAGCCAGTTGCTAAACTACTATTTGGCAAATGTAACGTAGATGCATTCTTCCTTGAGTATGACTCAGACAAATCTGGTGACTTTAAGCCTCTTCGTTTCATCAAAGATCAGAGTGTTGTTTTAGGTCTTATCACCTCAAAATTCCCAGAGCTTGAAAACTAGGATGAGGTTAAAGCCCGTATAAATGAAGCATCAGAGTACGTGCCACTTGAAAGACTTTGCCTGTCAACTCAATGCGTTTTCTCATCAACAGAGGAAGGCAATATTCTTTCACATGAACAGCAATGGGCAAAAAACAGCATGGTTGCAAAATTGCTAAAGACGTTTGGGCAGATGCCTAAAATATAGATTGTGTTCATTAAAGCTCTTACTTGTTAAGAGCTTTATTCTTCTGACAGGAACCTTTGAAGAGCTGAAATACAGGAGGAATTTGAAAAACCTCTTCTTGCAACTGAAGCTAAAATTTTCTGCTGTTCTTCAAAGGTATATTCTCTGACTTCCAGTCTCTTTTTTAAGAATTTTACAGCAATTTCAGTCCAGTCTGTCTCTTCAAGATATTCCTGATAATAGCTTTGAGACAGTCCCTTTTTACTTGCTTCAAGCATCAGCTTTCTAGGACCGTAACACTGATTGACGATGTGATTGAAAAGCGTCTGAGCGTAGCGCTCATCAGACTGCCATTTATTCTCGACACACTTTTTTACGGCTGCATCGGTGGCATTTTTGGTATATCTTAGATTAAGCTTTTTGATTAGCTCAATTCTTGAATATTCCCGACGGGTAAGACAGCGTAGCGCTGCATTTAATGCATGCGCTACGTCATCATCTTTAGTTTTAGGAGTTATTTTTTTAAACATCCTAAAACAGCTCCTTATAGATCATCTGGAATTGGAGTGATTAAATCCTCTTCATTTAAATCACCACCAATGTCATCAAGACCTGACATATCAGGTGGAGTGGTCTCATCACCTAATGAGGCTGTATCCTCGTAGTCATTGTTGCTGCGATAGAAAACTCTAATCTTCTGCTCGATTTCTGAGGCTACAGTTGGATTCTCGTCTAAGAAACGCATTGCGTTAACTTTACCCTGACCAATCTTCTGATCCTTGTATGCAAACCATGCACCTGTCTTCTGAATGATCTTCGCATTTACACCAAGCTCAATTAACTCACCGTTCTTGGCAATACCGTAGTTAAACAGGATCTGGAAGTTTGCAACCTTAAATGGAGGTGCAACCTTGTTCTTAACTACTTTTACCTTGGTTTCATTACCTAAGACGTTATCCTTATCCTTTAATGGCATACCCTTACGTATATCAAGACGTACTGATGCGTAGTACTTAAGTGCATTACCACCAGTTGTTGTCTCAGGACTACCGAACATCACGCCAATCTTCATGCGCAGCTGGTTGATGAATACAACCATACAGTTGGCCTGCTTTACGATACCTGTTAATTTACGTAAAGCCTGTGACATTAAACGTGCCTGTAAACCTACGTGGTTATCGCCCATATCACCTTCAATTTCAGCCTTAGGAACCAAAGCTGCAACTGAGTCGATGATAACTACGTCAACACCGCCTGAACGTACAAGAGTTTCACAAATCTCCAGTGCCTGTTCACCGGTGTCTGGCTGAGAAATTAAAACATCCTCAACTTTTACGCCAAGTTTCTTTGCGTAAATAGGATCAAGTGCGTGTTCAGCATCAATAAATGCACATACCTTACCCTTTAATTGAGCCTGGGCAATCAACTCTAATGTTAAAGTTGTCTTACCAGATGATTCAGGACCATAGATTTCAATAATACGGCCCATTGGTAAACCACCAACACCTAAAGCAATATCTAATGATAATGAACCAGTTGAGATTGACTCAATATCAGTAAGATCATTCTGACCTAAGCGCATGATTGCGCCTTTGCCGAACTGACGCTCAATCTGCTCCATTGCAGCTTCTAGGGCTTTTTGTTTTTTTGGATCTTTAGTTATGTTTGCAGCTAACTTGTTTGATCCTGCTGAAGGTGCTTTTGCTCCTGCCATTTCTTATACTCCAAAACTTTATACTGCCAGTATAATATTTAATTTCTAATACAATGTCAATATAATTTTTATATTATAAAGCAATTCTATTATTCTCTTTTGCCTTTTGATTCATTCTAAATTTCCATGAACTTGAACTATAATATATCAAGTTTTTTTTAACATCTGAAGATACGTGGCAAATTTTGCTGAATTCCTCAATTTTTTTATTTTTTACAAGGTAACCAATGGAAGATTTAATTAAAAGCTCAACCCCAATGATGAGACAATACCTTGAAATAAAAGCAAAATATCCTGACACATTAGTCTTGTACCGCCTCGGTGATTTTTATGAATTATTTTATGAAGATGCTAAAAAAATCGCCAGATTACTAGATTTGACCCTTACAAGACGCGGCACCAATAACGGTCAACCTATTCCTATGGCAGGTGTACCTTTTCATGCTGTAGATAACTACATCGCAAGACTTATTAAAATGGGTGAGTCCTGTGTTATTTGTGAACAGAAAGGAACTACTGGCGAGCAGAAGACCATGGTACGAGAAGTATCAAAAATCATCACTCCCGGTACCGTAACAGACGATGGCATTGCCCCTGACAGACAGGACAATATCGTAGCTGCTATCTACAAAGGCAAAAACTACTATGGCTTTGCCTATTTATCATTAGGCTCTGCAACTTTCAAAACCACTGTATGTAAAGAAAAAAGAGAACTTGAGCTTTATCTTGAAAAGGTATCTCCAATTGAAGTTATTTACGATGAAGCCCTAAAAGATCTGGATTTTTTAGAGTCTATCAGTGCTAAAAAATCAGTACCATCATGGAACTTTGAGCTGCAATCCTGCTATAAGGCTCTATGTAAGCAGTTTAACACCAACAGCCTGTTTGGCTTTGATATTGAGAATTTAGAAGATGGAATTTGTGCATCAGGTGCTCTTTTAAACTATGTAAGCACTACACAGAATGTGCCACTAGAACATATTAAATCAATTAGCCGTGATGACAATTCATCCTATGTAATTCTTGATAGAACCTCTCAGAGAAACCTTGAGCTTCTGTCAAATTTAAAAGGTGAAAAGGAAGGATCTTTACTTTCTGTTGTTGAAAATGCATGTACACCAATGGGACAGAGACTTACTAGAAGTCTTTTAGTACAGCCTCTTCGTAATAACAATGAGGTAAACTTCAGATTAGATATTGTAGAAGCTCTTCGCAATCTTAATTTAGATGGCCTTCGCGATATTTTAGACAGAATCGGCGATATTCAGAGAATCACCGCAAGAATAGGTCTTTCTTCTTCACGTCCAAAGGACTTATCTACTCTTCGTGATGCTCTGACTATCATTCCAGAGCTTAAAGAGACAATAGAGATCACTCAAAGCTCTGCATTAAACCAGTTAAACGACAATATCTCTCCTCTTGAGGATGTTTTAGATCTGCTTTCAAAATCCATTATGGATGTGCCTTCTACATTCCTTCGTGATGGTGGAGTTATTGCTGCAGGCTTTAATAAAGAGCTTGATGAGTTGCGAGATCTGATGAGAGGCTCTGAGAAAACACTTCAGGAAATTGAGCAAAGAGAAAAGGATGCTACAGGTATTCCTACCTTGAAGGTAAACTTCAACTCCGTGCACGGTTTCTATATTGAAGTGTCTAAAGCTCAATCTGATAACGTCCCTGATCACTATATTCGCCGTCAGACACTAAAGAATAACGAAAGATATATTACCCCTGAGCTTAAGGAATTAGAGCAGAAGGCTTTAAGTGCACGTGACAGATCATTAGCCTTAGAGACCGAGATATTCTCAGGTGTAATTAAATCACTGCAGGAAAAACTCTCAGAGCTTACAAGACTATCAAATGCCATTGCTCTGCTTGATGTTCTAGCTGGTTTTGCAAAGATCTCTTTAGAGAGAAACTATATTCGACCAATATTGTCTAATAAGCATGAAATTTTAATCAATGAAGGTCGTCATCCTGTAATTGAAACACTTACAGATAAACCATTTGTATCTAACTCAATTGAGTTGAATAACAAGCACATGCTAGTAATTACTGGTCCTAACATGGGTGGTAAATCCACCTTCATGAGACAGACTGCTCTTATTACCATTCTTGCACGTATTGGCAGCTTCGTTCCTGCAAAATCTGCAACCATTGGTAATGTTGACAGGATCTTCACCAGAATCGGCGCATCAGATGATCTGATATCAGGTCGTTCAACCTTCATGGTGGAAATGGAGGAAGCCTCCTCTATTATCAATAACGCCTCAACCAACTCTCTTGTTTTAATGGATGAGATTGGTCGTGGTACCTCAACTTATGAAGGTTGCGCTCTTGCTTTGGCCATCGCTGAGCACATGTGCGCAAAAATCAACTGCTTTACCCTATTTGCAACTCACTATCCTGAAATTGCCAAGTTATCTGAAAAATATGACTGTGTTGAGAACATCTGTTTTAAAGCAACTGAATTCTCAGGAAAAATCATCTTTATGTATCAGGCAAATAAAGGTTCTCAAAACTACTCATACGCAGTTGAGGTGGGAAAGCTAGCAGGTCTTCCTGAGGAAATCATCTCAAAAGCTAAAAAATACATTAAAGATGCTGACAGCAATAAAGTAAATAATGCTCTATCAGGATCTATAACCGAGAGTGCATCGGGAAAGACAGTTATTCAGGAAAAGATTGTCTACAAAGAAAAAGAATCTGAAATTGAGAAAAAAATATTGGAGTTAGATTTAAATTCTCTAACTCCAATTGAAGCATTGAATTTCCTGTTTATGCTTAAACAGAAATCCTAATACAGATCCTGAGCTGAATATGAGGTTTTATCAATACCATGAGCTTCAAAGGTCTTCTTTAAGCTTCTTAAAACCTCAGATTGAATTTGGCGTACTCTCTCGCGGGTAAGTCCAACCTTGTTGCCAACCTCTTCTAGAGTTAGTACGTCTTCATCATTTAAACCAAATCTATATAAAACAACCATCTGCTGCTTTTCAGGAAGAGTGTTAAACCACTCTTTGACAATCTGAACAACTTCCCTCTTATCTACGTGATTAAATGGTGTTTCAATCTTGGTATCAGGTACAACGTCAAGTAAAGAGAGCTCTTTATCCTCATCTGCTCCTTTCATGCTAACATCAAGAGGAGAGGTTCCTTCTAGCAAAGACAGTAAATGTCTTACCTTATCAGGATCTTTATTGGTTAATGATGCAATCTCCTTAATGGAAACCAGTCTGTTCAGATCAGCTTCCTGTAAAGAACGCTTTGCCTTTAAAACAATATTGATTTCTTTGATTACATGAACAGGTAAACGCACAAGTCTTGACTGAACCATAATAGCCTGCTCAATACTCTGTCTAATCCACCATGTTGCATAGGTGGAGAATCTAAAGCCGCGTTCTGGCTCGAACTTTTGCACAGCATGGATAAGACCTAAATTACCCTCTTCGATTAAATCTAAAAGAGGAACTCCACGCGCTCTATAGTTTTTGGCAATCTTAACTACCAGTCTTAAATTTGATGTAATCATTACATCAATTGAGCTTTTATCTCCTAATCTTGCTTTTTTACCAATAGCAGACTCCTCTTCAGAGGATAAAAGTGGGTATCTTCGAATATTATTAAAATAGCTTGATAAGGAATCTGCATTAACAGAACGGCCTACACCTTTATCTTCAGCCTTTTCTGGGGATACTTTAGTTTCTATCAAGCTTGAATCAAGCTCATCAACCTGATTGTTAAGCTTCTCGTTTACTGTGCTCATTTTTATCCTTATGCGTTTTTTAATTTATATTATTTTGGTAAATATTTCCTTGGATCAACTGAGTTGCCCTTATAGCGGATTTCAAAGTGCAACATTACCTGTGACGCATCTGTTGAACCCATCTTGGCAATTACCTGACCTCTTTTTACTTTTTGTCCTTCTTTTACTAGTAACATATCGTTATGGGCATATGCTGATAAATACTGATTATTGTGGTTAATAATAATCAGATTGCCATAACCGCGAAGTGCGTTACCAGAATAAACAACCTGTCCTGCAGCAGCTGCGTTAACATTCTGTCCGCGTGATCCTGCAATATCAAGACCCTTGTTGGATGAAGAGAAATTCTTTATAACTCTTCCCTTTGTAGGCCACATCCAGGACATACCTGATACTGTAGAAGTCTTGCCTGATACAACCTGAACAGGAGTACTAGTATTTACAGCAGCAGGAACAGCTGCAGCTGTTGTTGAGTTTTTGGCTGTCTTTGTCTCAGAGCTTCCTGCAACAGGAACTGAACTTGGAGCTCTTAAATCCTCAAAATGTTGACCTTTTGAGTCAACTAGTGATAAGCGTTGACCTACAGTTAAATGATATGGACTCTTTAAATTATTTGCCTTAACAAGCTGTGAAAGTGTAAGTCCATTGCCGTGAGCTACAGATACTGCTGTATCACCAGGTTTTACCACATATGATTTAGGTTTCTTATTCTCCTTTGTAATACCGCTTTGTGTTGCAGTATTCAAGGACAGAACCTGACCTACTGTAATGTTGTATGGACTTTCAATACCGTTATTCTTTGCAAGCACTCGATAATCTTTACCATATCTGAAAGCTACTGAGTACAGGGTATCTCCAGCTTTAACTTTATAGGTATCTGGTGTTAATGTCTGAATCTGACTTGTAGTATCAGCTACGTTGTCTGATACATAAGGAACTGGTTTCTTTGTGTTTGCTGACTGATAAGGTTTTATTACACCTACCTGAGTTTTATCAGTTCGGCTACCTGCGTACACTCGTTTTTGAGAAACACTTCTGCTTACGTGTACAGGCTTTGTATACTCAACCGCTGGAATAGTTCTTTTTGCGTTATTATTTGCTGTGCAACCAAACATAGCTATGGTTGCACATAAACATAAAATTGGAAAAAACTTAGTCTTCATATTTAGCTTAACATTATGTAATATATACGATATTGTTACACAATATTTTGCTAATTACGAAAAGTTTTTATCAAAATAAGACCTTATACACGATAAATGATACAATTAGCGCCACACATGTCCAGCCTATGCCATCAATGTATGTTCTAATTGTCTTTTGCATCTTCTCTCCACCGATATAAATAATGATAGCTTCAAGATAAAAACGAAGACCACGACCTACAATAGAAATCAGAATAAAAGGAACAATTCCAAGCATTCCGGCAGATCCTGTCTCCATGATGCTCTCAGCTGCCACAAGACCTGTGGCAACCGCAATTACCTTATATGGAATAGGAGTAAATGCGCCCACAAAAATCATTAGCATTCCATACTCGATTGCAAGCCAGTCTCTTACTGTCTGCAAGCTCTCCTGGTAATGGAAGAAGGCAATTACTCTTGCAACATATGGATCATACAGGAAATATCCAAGATAATAGCCTACAACGGCACCTAAAACAGAGAAAAACACGGTTAAAAAAGCTAATCTGAAAGCCTTCTGTCTCTGGCATACACACATAGGGATTAGCATTACATCACTTGGTATAGGCCAGAAAATTGACTCAATAAAAGAGTTTACACAAAGGATGTGTACGGCAAGCTCATGTTGCGATAATCGCTCAAATAAATCATAAAGACGTGCAAATAGTTTCATATTATTTCTTTTTTAGCAATACCACTGCTTCTACAGCAATTCCTTCTTTGCGTCCTGTAAAGCCGAGTTTTTCAGTAGTGGTGGCTTTTATGCTTACCTGATTTACATCAATCTGCAGATCAGCAGCTACGTTCTGTCTCATTTGATGCTCGTACTGAGCCATCTTAGGGGCCTGAGCCATTATTGTAGTATCAAGATTTACAACTTCATAACCTAATTGAGAAATCTTATTAAAAACGTCTTTTAATAATAGTCTTGAATCGATATTCTGATATTTTGCATCGTTATCAGGATAAAAATGACCAATATCGCCTAAAGCTAATGCACCTAAAAGAGCATCACTGATTGCATGTAAAACCACATCACCATCTGAGTGAGCAATAAATCCCTTTTCGTATGGGACTTTCACTCCGCCTAATATGCAGGGACCTTCGCCACCAAAACGGTGAACATCAAAACCATGACCGATTCTAAACATTAAATCTCCTTTAAAAGGATCAGCGCAAGCTTAAGATCATCAGGAGTGGTTAACTTAAAGTTATCACTTCTGCCTTCTACAATAGCCACTTTGTAACCATACAGCTCCATTGCTGAAGCTTCATCGGTTACACATTTTCCTTCCTGATATGCTTTGGTTAAAGATTGCTTTAGTAAAGCAGTATTAAATAACTGTGGGGTATAAGCTCTGTATAAATCGTCACGAGGTACAGTCTTTACAATCACGCCGTTTTCCACTTTCTTAATAGTATCTGCAACCTTGCAGGCTAAAATGGCGCCATCAACCTCTTTATGATCAACATACTCTGATAGTGCTTTTAGATCTTCAACACTAATAAGTGGTCTTGCAGCATCATGCACCATGACATATTCAGACTGAACTTTATCAAGACAGTTTAGTACGGTGTCAGATCTTTCTTTTCCACCAAAACCTAGAATAATTCTTTTATTCTGACTTAAGGGTAAATCCTTAAAGTACTCATCACCTTTTGAAATACCAATAATGATGTTTCCTACAAAAGGAGCTTTTAATAAAGAATCAACAGTGTGTTCAAGAACGGTTTTTGAACCAATCAGAGCGTATTGTTTAGGGTAATTGAGCTGCATGCGCTTTCCAACACCAGCAGCTGGAACAACGACATCTATGAAAGGGTTTAGCATGAGAAAACCTCCTATTTATTTTTTTTAGGGGGATCCTTTTCGATGACACGATAAAAGGTTTCGTTTTTCTTTATCATGCCTAAATCAGAACGAGCAAGCTCTTCAACAACGCGACTTCCCTGTTTTAAATCGGAAATCTCGTCCTGAAGAGCCTGATTACGCTGCTCTAGTAATTTTGACTTTTCCAGAGCAGCTTCATATCTTTCATTAGCGTCTTGGTATTGCATAACTCCATTGCGGCCAAAGATTAGGTCGTAACCTAAAGCAAGTACTGCTGCAAGTAGAACTATTGCAAATAACTTCATCGACTAATGCTTATCCTGATATTCCTTAGCGGCTTTAATGAAACCAGAGAATAATGGATGTCCCTTTCTTGGGTTTGAGGTAAACTCAGGATGGAACTGAACACCAATAAACCATGGGTGATTTGGATTCTCGATGATCTCAACTAACTTGTTATCAGTTGATAGACCAGCGATCTTCAAGCCTGCATCGGTAATCTTAGAAATTAGGGTATTGTTAACTTCGTAACGGTGACGGTGACGCTCTACGATATCGTCGGTGCCGTAAAGCTCACGAACCTTAGAACCAGCCTGTAAGTGGCATAACTGACCACCTAATCTCATGGTACCGCCTAAGTCTGACTTGTCGTTACGTTTCTCAACCTTACCTGATTCATCCTTCCACTCAGTGATTAGAGCAACTACAGGATACTTAGTATCAGGGTCGAACTCAGTTGAGTTAGCCTTGTCCATGCCAGCTACATTACGTGCATACTCAATTAAAGCAACTTGCATACCTAAGCAGATACCTAAGTAAGGAATATTGTTCTCACGAGCATACTTAGCAGCCATGATCTTGCCTTCAACACCACGCTTACCAAAGCCACCAGGAACTAGAATTGCATCTAAGCCTTCTAGTACTGATAAGCCCTTAACTTCAACGTCTTCAGAGTCAATGTATCTGATATGAACCTGTAGACGATTCTTTAAACAGCCATGCTTTAATGCTTCGTTAACAGACTTGTAGGCATCGTGTAATTCAACATACTTACCAACCATACCAATGGTAACTTCACCAGTAGTATTAGCCTGCTGATATAGAACCTGCTCCCAATCTGATAGGTCAGCCTCTGGAACATCAAAGTGGAATCTGTCAACGACGAACTGATCCAGATACTGGCTCTTTAACAGAGCTGGGATCTTGTAGATTGAATCTACGTCCTTCATGGTGATTACAGCATTCTCTGATACGTTACAGAACATCGCAATCTTATGACGCTCGTGAGATGGAATACCATTCTCTGAACGGCAGATTAAGATATCTGGCTGAATACCGATTGATAGTAATTCTTTTACTGAATGCTGAGTAGGCTTGGTCTTAACCTCACCTGAAGTTGGTAAATATGGTACTAAAGTTAAATGCATGAATAAAGCATTTTCACGACCAATATCTACAGCTAACTGTCTGATAGCTTCTAGGAATGGTAAAGATTCGATATCACCTACAGTACCACCAATTTCTACTAAAGTAATATCATTACCTTCACAACCAGATAAGATCCTCTCTTTAATTGCATTGGTAATATGAGGGATAACCTGAATTGTTGCGCCTAAATAATCACCACGACGCTCTTTTCTGATTACGTCAGAATAGATTCTGCCGGTTGTGAAATTATTCTTCTTAGACATCTTGGCATTGATGAATCTCTCATAATGGCCTAAGTCTAAATCGGTCTCTGCACCATCCTCTGTTACGAATACTTCACCGTGCTGAATTGGGCTCATAGTACCAGGATCAACATTGATGTATGGATCCAATTTCATAATGGTTACTTTCAAGCCGCGCGCTTCTAAAACTGCTGCTAAAGATGCACCTGCAATGCCTTTTCCAAGTGAAGATACAACACCACCGGTTACAAAAATAATCTTAGGAGATGAGGACATAAAAACTCCAAATTAGTGAACTTTTAAGCAAAGGATTATACCACACAAATATAATTCTAACCTTATTATTTCATGAATAATAAGGCTAGAATTAAATATATGATTAAAAAAGAATTACAGGCGCTTTGCTTCGCTTACGTATGGAAGATCCTGCAATTTTGCCATAGTCCTGTTGAGCACTGGAATACTTACCACAACAAGATCAATATCTACTAAAGAAAGATCTTTTGATTTATCAACATGAGATCTAACGCCCAGTACATTTAACTTGTCGTTTGCAAGAACAGTAGTTACATCGCGAAGGAATCCTGAATAATCAGGTCCTATAACTCGAATGGTTACTGTATAGCCAGATTCTCCGTTTAACGCACTATCTCCCCAGCTTGCATCTACAACGCGCTCTGGGAATAACGTCATCATGCGCTTCAATTTTTCACAGTCTTTTCTGTGAACAGAAATACCACGGCCCTGAGTCACGAAACCTAAGATCTCATCACCAGGAATCGGCTGGCAGCACTTTGCCATGTGGGTCATTAAATCCCCCACACCTTCAACAATAATTCCTGTCTTATGCTTAGTTTTGTTTAAGATATTCTGAGCTGGTTTTCTGTTGACAAGATCATCAATGATCTCCTGACTTGATGGAACCTCTGTCTTTTCTTTTACCTTGGCAACCTTCTCAGATAAAATTGCCATTACAAGGTTAGAGCCGATATCTCGTGCACCTACATTTGCAAAAAGATCATCTACTGTCTTGAGATTAAACTTTGATAATTTTTCCTTTAAAGCAGAGTTAATCATTTCTCTGTTTATGTTCAGACCGGATTTTTCAATTTCTCTGTCGATTAAATCAACACCTGCTTCTTTATTTTTATCAAAGTCAATCTTTCTAAAGAAAGCCTGGACCTTATTTCTTGCTTTAGCAGTCATTAAGAAACCATTATCAGGCTTTAACCAGTCACGAGACGGATTAGGTTCACGCTGAGTAATAATTTCCACCTGCTCGCCAGTCTTTAGCTTATAAGTATATGGAACAATTCTTCCATCTACCTTAGCACCGATACAACGGTGGCCCACCATGGTATGAACCTGATAGGCAAAGTCTAAAGGAGTAGCTCCATTTGGAAGATCAATTACCTCTCCATTTGGAGTAAATACATAGACTCTGTTTTCAAAGACCTGCTTTTTGAATTCTTCCTGTAATGAACCAGACTCAACCATGTCATCACGCCATGACAACAACTTGCGAAGCCAGTTGATTCTATCTTCTACCCCCTGACTCTGGCCATTACCCTCTTTGTATTTCCAGTGAGCTGCTACACCAAGCTCTGCAAGCTGGTGCATCTTCTGAGTTCTGATTTGAACTTCAATTACCTTGTGGCCCTGTCCTAAAACAACAGTGTGAATAGACTGATAACCATTTGGTTTTGGATTTGCTATGTAATCATCAAACTCTTTTTGCAGGTGCTCATAATGGGTATGAATAATACCTAACGCAGCATAGCACTCTTCAACAGTATCCACGACTACACGCACAGCTCGAACATCAAATAACTGATTGAATTTCAGATGCTTTTTCTGCATCTTTTTATAAATACTGTAAATGTGTTTTGGTCTGCCGTATACAGTGGCATTGATGTTTTCTGCCCTTAATACTGAAGATAACTTCTTTACAAAGTTATCTACATATTCCTCACGCTGTACACGCTTCTCCCCTAAGTCTGCTGCAATCTTTGCATACTCATCGTGATGCAGGAATTTAAAAGCAAGATCTTCAAGCTCCCACTTTAACTGACCAATACCAAGTCGATTTGTAAGCGGAGCGTAAACATTAGATATTTCCTTTGCAATCAGATAGCGCGTTTCCTCGTCTTCATTCTTTGAAAAACGGATAACTGCAATTCTTTCTGCTAACTTGATTACAACTGCTCTAACATCTTTAACCATTGCCAGAATCATGCGGCGAACTCTATCTACTTGTTCTTCGCTGGCATCTGATGAGGTTAAAGTCTGAAGAGATCTGATAGCTTCCATGTCTTTCACCGCCAAAAGCAGATTTGCTATTTTCGGTCCAAAAACATCACCTACAGATTCTATTGATAGGAAACTGTTTTCATAAGCTGGATATAGGATGGATACCTGTAATGAAGCTAAATCCATATTCAATGTCATCAGAATACCAACGATTTCTGATGAAATATGGTTAAATTTAGCTACCAAGTCCTCTGGATTTACGAAATCCTCAGCGACTTCTGAGTTGCGAATGCAACGCAAAACAAATTCGTTTGTTTTGTTTATGGCGTCCTTTTGATCAACTGGTAAATTTAGTTCATCGACCCATTTTTCAAAATCGAATGAAGCGCTATGAGTTTGACGTATTGCAACCATCGAATACCAACCTTCCATAACTAATATTACTTAGCAAGTAATACTCTAATAGGTATAATTCTCTCTGATTTATACATGAATAGTCAACAATTCTTATCTTTGCACACTAAAAATAACTTATTTACTTTTAGCCACACTTTGAGTCAAAAAGATCTTTTATAAACTGTTTCTGATAAGGCTTTGACCATTTCATGGCACTGATTTCAGTTTTTTTAGAGAAGGAATAGTGAATGGAATGATATAAAAAGCAATTCTACAACTTGACGAAAAGAACTGCTTTTTATGAAGTAATAAACTGTAATCTTATGCTTTAGTCATTAAAATAACCATCTCAATATGAGATGTTCTTGGGAACATATCGCATACACCCCATCTATTTATTTTGTAGCCTGCCTTGATAAACTCTTGACAGTCACGTGAGGCTGCAAGTGGATTGCAGGAGATTAGGACTACCTTTTTAACCTGTTTCTTGATTAAGAATAATGAAGCTCGCTTAGCTCCCTGTCTGCCTGGATCCATAACCACAGCATCATACTCAGCTTTTGCCCATGACTGGTTTTCGAATAACTCTTCAAGATCTGCCACCTCAAAACGTGCGTTATCAAGCCCCTGCTCTTTAGCGTTGTTTCTTGCATCCTCAATCATCTTAGAGACAATATCAACACCAACAACCTTAGCGCCACTCTTGGCAATAGGCATTGCAAAGTTACCTAAACCACAGAATAAATCCATGATTCTGCTATCAGCTGATGGCTCTACCATCTCAAGCACTGTATCAAGCATCTTTTCATTTACACTTGAGTTTACCTGTACAAAAGATGATGGCTTACACTTAATCTTTACACCATGACTTACAATGAATAACTCATCGATAGAACCAAAGATAATTCTCTCACGGGTGGTTTCCTGCTTGGTAATAGCCATTGGATCCTTGTATGGCTCCACTACAGAAATTACAGCATTTAAATCCTTGCCTACTTCCTGTAACAGGTTTGTATCGCGCTCTTTTAAGGTTTTTGTAATTCGAATTAGAATTCCTAATAAACCATCAGAATCAAGTAACTCAATATGACCAATCTCGCCCTTTTGCTCCATCTGATTGATAACCTTGTTTAAAGGCTTAATGGCATCATTCATTCTTTTTGTTAATGTCAGGCAGTTTGAAACCTTGACCAGGTTGTGTGACTTTTCCTGTCTAAAGCCTAAATATAGCTTGCCATGATCACCGCGAATTGCAAAACGGCATGCTCTTCTGTAATTCTTATCACTGCTTTTATGAATAAATGAAGGCTCAGATAATTCCTCGCCAAAAGTCTTGGTAAACAGACGTCTGATACCTGCAACTTTTGCATCAACTAGCTGTTCTGCAGGAATATGCTCTAAAGGACATCCACCACACTGACCAATTAAAGGACAGTCCTTTTCTAATCTGTCCTTTGAAGGAGTGATGATCTTGGTGATTGTAGCTTCTGCTACTTTGCCTTTTACAAGATCTGCAAGTACATTAGCAGTATCACCTGGCATCAGACCTTCTACGAAGTACACATATTTGTCGGTTCTTGCAACACCGCGACCTTGTAAATCAAGATCAGTACAAGTTACTTTAACCGCTTTCTTTTCTACGGCTTTCTTAACTGGTTTGTAAAAAGTTACCATTGTTTACACCATTAGATATTGAGCATACAGTTCTCTACTCTTTAATTGCTTACCATCTAAAAGAGTAGAAATAACACTTTTATTAATCATTTTTAAAGCCTGCAGTACTTCTTTTGAAGCAAATTCACGGGCTTCTATAAGTTTAATTGTTCTTCCGTCTAACACCTGTTTTGAGGAGATATTAGCCCTGCAAAAACCATTATGAGGATCGAAAATATATTTACCGTCATCTTCAATCTGAAAGCTATTGGTATCAAGAAAAGATAAACCGTAGCCTAAACCTTCAATTAAGGTTAGTTCGAATTCTCTTAAACTGCTAAGATAAGATTCTTCTTTTCTTTCAAGTGCTTCTAACACCTTTATATAGCTTGCAAAAAGTTGAGGATCACTCTCACGAGTTTTGATTAGATAAAACAATAATTCATTTAAATATTGGGCAATGAAGATTTGTGGCACTTCAAGAGCAAATCCTGCTCTCTGCAAAAATACATCTTTTAATTGCCACAACTGACCTCGCCCTTGGCTTAAGGTCATCTTCAACAGCAGAAAAGGCTGATATGCGCCTTTAGAACGGGAAGCGACCTTCTTTGATAATCTTGCAACTGCACTTATACGGCCGTAATTGAGCGTATAAAGTTCAACTAAAAGACTATTCTCTTTGTAAGGGCGCGTATGCAAAATAACACCAGGTTCACCATCTAAGGAGATTGGCATTATTTATCCCTCAAAATCATTGTATCCAAGACTCTTTAAAGCTCTTGCATCGTCAGACCAGCCAGCCTTAACTTTAACAAAAAGCCTTAAGAATACTTTTGAATCAAATAATTTCTCCATATCCTTACGAGCTTCGGTACCGATCATTTTGATTCTTGAACCGCCTGCACCTACTACCATCTTCTTCTGACCATCGCGCTCTACCAGGATTGCAGCGCTAATTCTTAACAGATCGCCATCCTCTTTGAACTCTTCAACTTCAACTGTTGATGAATATGGAAGCTCGTCGCCCATCTGGCGCATCAGCTTCTCACGTACGATTTCAGCAGCAAGGAATCTTGATGATCTGTCGGTCACGCTGTCATCCGGGAACATGTGGTCACCCTCAGGTAAAGACTCCTGAATGATCTTCTTTAGGATATGCAGATTTGTTCCGCGTAATGCAGATACAGGAACAATGTCTTTAAAGGTTACTGATTTGCTTAACTTATCAATCAAAGGTAATAATGTTTCCTTGTCTGCTACAGTATCAACCTTGTTGATAACAAGTACGATAGGAACACCTGCCTGCTTTACTCGGGCAAAAGCCATTTCATCGTCATCGGTCCAGTGAGCAGGATCGATTACCATCAGAATTAATTCAACATCACCTAAAGCACTTTCGGCTGCGCGATTCATTAGGCGGTTGATGGCTCTTTTTTCTTCACGATGTAAACCTGGGGTATCTACGTATACAACCTGATACTCGCCCTGAGTATCAATACCCATCACACGGTTACGTGTGGTCTGTGGCTTTCTTGAGGTAATAGAAATCTTTTGACCGATTAGATGGTTCATCAAAGTTGATTTACCAACATTTGGTCTTCCAATGATCGCTACGAAACCAAAGTGTGACATTTTTCATCCTTCAAGAGTTATTTCTTGTTCTTGTTTAATAATTTCAGGACCAAACCTGCAGCTTCTTGCTCTGCTCTTCTTCTTGAAGAACCTTGTCCAACTTGTACTGCTACACCTTCAACGGTTGCTGAAACTACGAAAATCTGATCATTGTCAGAGCCTTTGATTTCTTCAATCTTATAAACTGGCAATGGCTTATGTAAGGACTGTAAAAGCTCCTGCAGTGTTGATTTATGATCTTTCTGGTTTACGTTTGGCTGTATGGTATCAAGTCTTGACTTAAACCATGATAAAACCACCTGACGTACTCGAGGAAAACTCTCGTTGTCATCAATAAACATCGCGCCGATAATCGACTCAACGGCATCAGCAATCAGAGAATCGCGTCTGAAACCACCGGTTTTCAATTCTCCTGGACCTAATTTTAGGCAATTGCCAATACCAAAGGCTCTGGCAAGCTCTGCTAATGTGGTTTCACGAACTAGAGTTGATCTCATTCTTGTAAGATCACCCTCAGGACATTTAGGGAATCTGTCATACAGCTCTTTGGCTATAATCATACCTAGAATAGAATCACCTAAAAACTCTAATCGCTCGTTATGAACTGCTCCAAAGCTTCTGTGTGTTAAAGCCTGATCTAGCAATCTGATGTTCTGAAAGGAATAACCTAATTTCAACTCAAGATTTTGCAATTCAATAATATTGATTTTATCTACCATTTTTTATTTTATGCTACCAATTCTGTCAAAGCGTACTGCAGAAGGCACCCATGAAGGTATTGAGCTTTTTGCGCCGTGGTCAAAATCAAAAGATAACCAGATTGTTGAGGTCTTACCTACGATATTTTCGAAAGGAACAAAGCCCCAGAAACGGCTGTCTTTACTATTGTCTCTATTATCACCCATAGCAAAATAACTGTCAGCAGGAACAACCCATTTGCCTACAAGTTCATTCTTCTGTACATAGAAATATTGAGAAAGAACAGGAGCATTTGGATTAACTCTAATCTGATGTGACTCGCCAGGACCAAAGGACTCTTCATAAACATCAAATGTCTCTGCAAAGCCCATCATTTCTTCTTCTAAAGATTCAATCATACGAGTTGAAATCAACTCAGGTTCTGAACCTTTTGGAGCATCAAACTTTTTAATATACAGGTGTTTATCCTGATAAATAATGGTGTCGCCAGGTAAACCAACCACACGCTTAATGAAATCGATACTTTTATCTTCTGGATATTTAAATACGATAATATCACCACGCTGAGGGCGAGAAGTCTCGATTAACACATTGTTAGTTAGAGGATTTCTAATACCAAATGAGTGCTTATTTACAGCGATAAAATCACCTGGTAACAGTGTAGGCATCATTGAACCTGATGGAATTCTAAATGGCTCATATAAAAATGATCTGAACAGGAACACTAATATAAGCACAAAGAATACAGAACCTACCTGACCTATAACGCCTTTTGGCTCTAATAAGGCACGCTTTTCCTTTTTAGAGATTTCTCCTTTGCCTTTTAATTCCTCAAAATTCTTCTGGCGCTTTGGTTTTTCAACGATTAAATCATAAACCCAAGCACAGCCGGAAATTATTGACGCTACAAACAGAATGAACGCAAATAAATTCTCGTTAATGGCCTCGAACATCTTTACTCCTTACCGACCTTCAAGATAGCTAAAAATGCATCCTGTGGGACTTCTACTCTACCTAGTTGTTTCATGCGCTTTTTACCTGCCTTTTGTTTTTCAAGCAACTTGCGCTTTCTTGTAATATCACCACCGTAACACTTAGCTAAAACGTCTTTGCGTAAAGCTTTAACAGTACAACGAGCAATAATCTGTGAACCGATTGCAGCCTGAATTGCAATATCGAACATCTGACGAGGAATAACTTCCTTCATCTTTTCAACCACAGCTCTACCACGTGACTGGGCAACGGAGCGGTGCATAATAATAGCAAGAGCATCTACACGCTCACCTGCAATCAGAATATCCATTCTTACTAAATCATCGCAGTTGAAACGCTTGAAAGCATAATCTAATGATGCGTATCCGCGTGATGCCGATTTGATTTTGTCAAAGAAATCTAGTACAACCTCTGACATAGGAATGTCATAGGTTAATGCAACCTGATCACCATGATAAACCATACCCACCTGGATACCACGCTTTTCCTGGCAGATCTTCATGATAGTACCTACATACTCTGATGGCATTAACATTCTGCACTCGGCAATAGGCTCTCTGATTTCAGCAATGTTTGAAATTGGAGGAAGAGCTGCTGGTGAATCAATATGAATGATCTCACCATCTGTTTGTACAACCTCATACACTACAGTTGGAGCTGTAGTGATCAGATTCAGATTGTACTCGCGCTCTAAACGCTCCTGAATAATTTCCATGTGCAGCATGCCAAGGAAACCACATCTGAAACCGAAACCTAAAGCCTTTGAGTTTTCAGGCTCAAAAAATAATGAAGCGTCATTTAAAGACAGCTTTTCAAGAGCATATCTAAATGCATTGTAATCTTCGGTATCTACAGGGAACATACCAGCATATACCTGAGGTTTTACCTTTTGGAAACCTGGTAATGGATTTTCACAGGCTGGCTTTACATGAGTGATAGTATCACCAACAGGAGCTGCATGTACTGATTTGATATCGCATACAACCCAGCCTACTTCACCGCAGTTTAGTACGTCTACCTTTACACGCTTTGGAGTTGAAATACCTAACCCCTCAACTTCCCATGCAACGCCTTGTGACATAACCTTAATCTTGTCACCTCTGCGTAAGGTACCATTCTTTACACAAACAAGCGCTACAACACCTAAATAATCATCAAAATATGAATCGATGATCAAAGCCTGAAGTGGAGCTTCAGGATCACCTCCAGGAGCAGGAATATCTGATACAATCCTCTCTAATACGTCCTGAACACCAAGACCTGTTTTTGCTGAACATGTGCAGGCATCCTGCGCCTCAATACCAATCAGGTCTTCGATTTCATCAATAGCTCTTTGAGGTTCTGCTGATGGTAAATCAATCTTGTTTAATACAGGGATAACCTCTAAATCAAGGTTAACAGCCTGATAGCAGTTAGCAAGTGTCTGTGCTTCCACCCCCTGACTTGCGTCAACAACAAGTAAAGCACCTTCACAGGCAAATAGAGAACGGGAAACCTCGTATGAAAAGTCTACGTGGCCTGGTGTATCAATGAAGTTAAGCTCGTAGGTTTTACCATCTCTTGCTTTGTATTTTAAGGTAACTGCCTGAGCTTTAATTGTAATGCCACGTTCCCTCTCGATATCCATGTTATCAAGCACCTGAGAGGTCATTTCGCGATCGGTTAAGCCGCCACATAATTGAATAAATCTATCGGATAAAGTGGATTTACCGTGATCAATATGAGCAATTACAGAGAAATTTCTAACTAAGGAGCGATCGTAAACTACTGCCATTATTTATTCCAAAGGTTATCTATAGGGACAAAAATATGTCCAAAATACATCATTTCAAAAAAGCTATTCTAACAGTTTAAAGGCTATTTTTTAACACTAGTTTTCTATCGATTAGCACTTATTTTTGAAAGAATAATATTACTTAACTCTAACGGTATTTCACCAACAACTGCATACTCGTAGCTGTCACTGTTTTTTCTAAATACAGTCAAAGTACCATCTGTTGCAGAATGGATGTGCAGCTTAGTTAAAGTATTTTTATATACTCTGAATTCTAAAGTACCATCAGAGAAAGCCTGATAATCAAGACTGTTTTCTGTATCTTTAATCTGAGTGCTTGAGGCTACAATTTTAAATGGGCTTGGAATAGTAAGCTCTGGCCATGGAAGTTCTTTATCATCAAACTTTACAGACTGCATCTTTTCTACTCTGTCAAAGGTTTCATCAGGAAATGACAGGTTATCGGGGGCAGCACTATGCACTGCAGATACAGTAAATCTGCTTACTACAATTTTGTTTGGAGTAAGAATAGATAAGTCTACAGGCAATTTTGTATCTTCATCTTTTGAAATTATAAATGAGTAACGAACCTCATCTATAGGATTGATACGAAGTACTGATACCTTACGACCTGCAAGCCTTGTTCTGCCGACTAAAGTGCACTCGTAACCTGAGAGTTTGTTCTTGTTAAAAAACAGCTTGTCCCAGATAAGAGACTGATGCCAGGATAGAGGTCCAATATAAGAGCGGTTTGAATTGTAGTCAAAGCCTTTATTATTACGAAGCGCATAACCTGCAACTTCATCATTTAAAGATTTCCAGCTTGTATAAGCAACGCCCCCCTTATTAAAATGAGCAAGTGAGAACAGATTCATTCTCAAAGGATTAGTGTCTACAACAGTAGCGTCCATATTGCTCTTTGTATAAGCGTCTTTCATCTGCTTGAAGGAATCTAAGCAATCTGAATTACTGTCTGCAAAAGCGGTATCTAAAGACAACAAAACCGCAAAGGTAGTTGCCAAAGCGGTTTTAAATAATTTTATATACATATAAATTCTACTAATTAGCAGCCGTATTTAATACATAGCCTCTAATGTAATTGTTAATACGCTCAACTTCAAGAGATTGTTGAGCTTTAAGCTCATTATCACTTAGTTTTGCGTCAGATTTGTTATCTGAATCTGAATATTCTGCAAACTTCAGTGTCTTATGATTCTGGCTTGTCTGGTAACTTGCTAAATTCACACCTTCAACTGCACCTAGAGAATCTGAGGTGCTGTTTGAAATACCACCCTGTGCGTTGTAGGTCTGCCAGCCGATTACAGTAATTGCAGCCACTGATGCTGCCACTGCCAATTCAGATATTGCAAATGCAACCTTCTTTAAACTGAAGTTAAAGTTAAAGGCAACCTTATTAGGGTTGATTTGCTCATGTTCAATCTTTGTCATTACCTTGCTTGCAAAATCAAGATTGATTTGCTCTGGCATTTCGTTGCGTAGTGCAGCACCGATTAAAGACCATTTTTCTAAATGGGTCTTGTTCTCGTTTGAAAGGTCAATTTCCTTGCTTTGTATATTCTCGCCGTCAAATAGGGATGATAACTCTTCCTTATTTGTCTGCTTTGAATCTAACATACACAACTCCTATGAAACCGTTACTTTGCAGCTAAATTTGACATCTTACTTTCAATGTACTGTCTTGCTCTAAAAATTCTTGATCGAACTGTGCCTACAGGAACCTTCAAAACAACCGCCATATCTTCATAAGACATACCATCTATCTCTCTTAGAGTAATTGCGTTACGCAATTCCTCTGGTAGCTCCGATAGTGCCTTTACTATAACTTGCTGTAATTCGTGTGATTCTATAATTCTATCTGGTGTTTCGTTACTTGCTAGTATCTCCTGCTCATCAATACTCTGAAATTCTGGTGAATCCACATCTACAGAGTTTTTGCTTCTTGAGTTTGACTTCAAGAATGTTTTTGCAGAATTAACTACAATTCGATACAACCATGTATAAAAAGAACTCTCACCTCTAAAACTGTTGATAGATTTATAAGCACTGATAAATGCATCCTGCGCGATATCATTTATATCTGCTGTATTTGATACAAACTTACTTATAATCTGAGCAACTTTGTGCTGATACTTAATTACAAGCACATTGTATGCTTTGCTATCCCCAGCCTGAACCCGTACAACGAGAGACTCATCGCTTTGAGCTTTTAAGTTTTCGTTCACGGAGAACATCCTTTTTATTCCTTTTAATAGTTAGAGAGCATGTTGACAAAAAAGTTCATTTTTTTTTAAATCTTTTTTATTTTTTAGCTTTGCCATTATATAGATTAATCTATAGCTTTTTACCTTTTATAAGGTATTTTGGGTTATTTTTGCGATCACTGTTTTTATAACTTATTCATTTTATTGTTTATTTCCTGCTTTATTTTTACTCATGAATGAAAAAGTTACAATCAAAATGTTACCTTAACTATTGGATTTATTTAACTAAAATTTTTCAAAATAAAACACACTAAATAAATTTAGTTAAAAATGAATTACAAAGTTGTAAAATTACTTGGATAAATTTTTTTTCATTTAGCAAAAGCTAAATACACGTAAGCCATAGTTCATAGGCTTAGGATATAAAAATGAATTACACTACAGATTGCCTTATCATCGGAAGTGGTGCTGCAGGCCTTACCCTTGCACTAGGAATTGCAGACAAAGCCAAAGTTATCGTTCTATCTAAAGAATCCGCTTGCGCAGGTTCCACCAATTACGCACAAGGTGGTATTGCCGGTGTTTATAACATCAAAGATGACGATGACAGCATTCAGGCCCACATCAAGGATACCTGCATTGCAGGTGGTTACCTTTGCGATGAAAAGACCGTAGAGTTCGTTGCCAAAAACGCTCACGATGCAATTCAGTGGCTGATTGATACCGGTGTTCTATTTGATCAGAAAGAAGATACACCAAAAGAAGATCAATCACCTTATCATCTTCACAGAGAAGGAGGCCACTCACACAGAAGAATTTTCCACTCCGAAGATCATACCGGTCGTTCTATTCAGGAAACTTTAGTAGCAAAGGCAAAAGCCCATAAGAACATTACTATTCTTGAAGACAGAAATGCTATTGATTTGATTACAACTAAAAAACTAGGCCTTGTAGGTAACAGAGTCATCGGTGCTTACGTTTTAAATACTGAGTCAAATCATGTAGAAACCATCAGTGCCAAGTTTGTAGCTTTATGTACAGGTGGCGCATCAAAGGTTTATCAGTACACCTGTAACCCAGAGGTAAGCTCAGGTGATGGTATTGCCATGGCTTACAGAGCAGGTTGCCGTGTAGCAAACATGGAGTTTAATCAGTTCCATCCTACAACTCTATACTGCGATGCAGACAGAAACTTTCTTCTAACCGAAGCTCTAAGAGGTGAAGGTGCTCAGTTAAAGCGACCTGATGGCTCACGCTTTATGCAGGATTACGATGAGCGTTTAGAGTTAGCTCCACGTGATATCACAGCAAGAGCAATTGATCATGAAATGAAGAAGTTAGGTGCTCACTGCATGTACCTTGATATCTCCTTCAAAGAGCCTGAGTTCTTAAAGAAGCACTTCCCTACCATTTATGAGCGTTGTCTGAAGGTTGGTATTGATATTACCAAACAGCCTATTCCTATTGTACCAGCAGCTCACTTTACCTGTGGCGGTATCATGGTAGACAGAAAAGCAAAAACTGACATTGATGGTTTATATGCAATCGGTGAGTGCGCCTACACAGGTTTTCACGGTGCTAACCGTCTTGCTTCAAACTCTCTTCTTGAGTGTGTAGTATACGGAAAAGCAGCTGCTACAAACATCCTTAAGCACTTAGGTGATGAGGATGATTTTGAAAACTATCCAATTCCAGACTGGGATGAGTCACAGGTAACCAATTCAGATGAGGAAGTTATCATTACTCACAACTGGCATGAGTTAAGACTTACCATGTGGGATTATGTTGGTATCGTTAGAACCAACAAGAGACTTGAAAGAGCAATGCATCGTATCGAGATGCTAAAGCGAGAAGTTCACGAGTACTACTCTCACTTTAGAGTTACAAGCAATCTTTTAGAGCTTCGTAACCTTCTTCAGGTAGCTGAGATCATTGTTAAATCAGCTATGATGCGTCATGAGTCAAGAGGTCTTCACTACAACCTAGATTACCCAAAGACTGACGAACACTCAGGTCCTACCATTCTAAATCCATAAAACTGATTTTCTGATTTATTGAGGCCACATTATTGTGGCCTTTTTTAATTCCGATTGAATTCTATTTTAGACAAAACAAAGCTTTTTACACTATCTATCGTATAATAAGTGAAATATTTCTTAACTACAGTTAGCTAAACATACATATGAAAAAAATCATTATTTCACTTTTTCTTTTAGTCTGCCCTCTGCTGGTCTCTGCAGCTGAACTAAGTGTGCAGACTCAGATTGGAAATATTGTTTTACCAACTGAAAAAGAAATCAACGAGCAGCTTGATAACCTGACAAAAGACGCAAGGCTTTCTGATGAAGACAAGACTAAAACCGAACTTTTGTACAAGTTAGGTTTAGACAGACTATCTAAAATCGATGATTATGAGTCAAAACAAAAAGAATTAGATAACACTCTACGTTATGCCAATCGTCGTTTGGTTAATTTATCTAAAGATTTAGGTGAAGAAGAAAACAGACAGTCTTTAAACGCTCAGGTCATTGAGAATTACACAGAGGAGCAGTTAAACAGAGCCATTGAGAAAACTCAGCAGGATCTTGTTACATCTCAAATTGAACTTGCTGCTGCCGGAGACAATTACAACCGCATTCAAACACTGCCTGAAAAATCTCATAACATCATCACCACAAATAATGATAAGGTAAAAGGTTTTATCTCCAGCATTGATAAGAACTCCAGCCCAGATTTATTCAAAAACAGAATCACTGCTATCCTGATTTACAGTGCTAATCTTGAGACAAACTACTACAAGACACAGTTACAGAACCTTTCAACACTACAGGGTCTGGCAAACTACGAGCTTAAAATCAGCAACCTGAAATATGCCCGTTATGAAAAAAATCTGAAGGTTTTAAACTACAAAAAGAATCTTGGTAATTCCAATGAGTATTCTTTAGATGAGCTTGAGAAGATCAAAACTGATATTCCTCAGCTTGAAAAACACATCACCACTATTACTAACATCTATAGCTATGTAACTGAGCATAAAAAGAAGTATGCAACCTATCAGCATGATTATCAGATGGTGGAAAGTGCCTACAACAAGGTTGATCAGATTGAAAAGGATTTAAATAATCAAATCAGCGAGATCGGCCAAAACCTTGTTTTATCCCGCCTTTTAAATAAGCTGCTATCAATGGTGCCTAAGGTTAAATTACCTTATGACCTTGATAGTGTAATTGCAAATCTGAATATCAATATTTATGAGGTCCGTGAGCAGTTAAACAAGCATATGGATATTGAAAAGACAGTTCAGAACGATATTAAGCTCAACAGAGATCTTGAGAATTATCGAAAAGAGCTTATTAGTATTTATATTCAGGAACGCCACGCCTTAAATGATATTTACCAGGTGCTTGCTAATGAGCTTAGCACTGCTATTTCATTAAAGGTTAAATACAACGAGTATCAGAAGGTTGCAGAAAAAATCAGATTTGATATTTCAGAGCAATTGTTCTGGGTAAAATCAAATCAGAAAGTTGGTACTAAATTTTTAACAGAGTCAATTCCAACAATTAAATATGATTTCCAGAACCTTCTATTAAAATTCTCCTCAAAAGAATTTATAAAGGAAACATCAAGCACGATTACTTACGTAATTCTGCCTTTTATTGTGTTCTCTTTATTTGTACTTGGTTTTTTAAAGACTATTAAAAGGAATAACAATAAACTAGCCCGTCGTCTTGATAGAGCATCAGATTCTATTATGCTGACACCAATTGCTATTATAAATAATATCGCCATGATGATCCCTCAGCTTTGCTGGAAGGTGGTTCTAGGCTCTATTGTTATCTGTATAGCACTTGCCAATACAGAAATGCAACGTACCGTTATTCTGATTATGGTACTGCATATTTTTGTGTTTACATTCTTCATTCATATTGTAAGGCCAAATGCTCTGGTTCAAAGGCACTTTAGTGTAGCTCCTTATAAGCTGACTAAATACTCCGATTCTCTAAAGAGAGTTTGGTTGTTTACACTGCCATTACTTATCTTTGCTAACGTGGCAGAGGCAGATTCGACCGTAATCTACTCAGACGTAACCTCACATGCAGTAATTCTGATTTCCTTTATTGCTTTACTGTTTGTGTTTGTAAAATTCTTCTACAACGCTGTTAAGGATTACCAGAACTCTTCATTTACAACTATTATCGGCTTTATGATTGCTATTGCTATAAGTGCCATTTCTGTTATCTTTGTAGCATCTGGATATCTGTATTCAATTGTTACCCTGACAAATAGAACTGCATATACCTGCTATATAGTACTTGCCTACATACTAGTAAGTCAGACTATTCACAGAATGATGTATGTTTATATCAATAAGGCTTTTGAGAAGAAGAGACAAAAATATGTTGCTATCCAGAAGAAGCTTAATAAGGCTATTACAGGTACTGCAATGCACTTTAGTGCATCTCACGTATGCCATAAGGCCTTTAGACTAGTAAACAGCGTTTTACTGTGTATCACAGCCTTCTTCCTATACTCTCAATGGAGTGATTTAGCATCAGTATTACGTTATCTTGATACCGTTAAAATCTGGTCTAGGACTGAATTTATCGGTGGTGCACCAGTTGTAACAGAATACCTGTCACTTGCAAATGTACTGCTTGCAATCTTCATTCTGGTGATTACAAGTATCCTGAACAAGAACCTGCCAATCCTGCTTGAAAAGCTCTTCCAGATTAGAAAGGGAGTTAACACAAAGAGCACCGGTTATACAGTTAAGGTTATCTCTTCATACCTAATCACAGGCGTCGGTATTATTATCGCAGCTGGTGTTATCGGAATACATTGGAAAAACCTGCAATGGCTTGTTGCTGCATTATCTGTGGGTTTAGGTTTTGGTTTACAGGAGATTTTTGCCAACTTCGTATCAGGCCTGATTCTGCTTTTTGAAAGACAGATCCGTGTAGGTGACATTATTACCCTAAACGGTCTATCAGGCACTGTAAACGAGATTAGAATCAGAGCTACAACTATTAGATCATTTGAGAATAAAGAAGTTATGATCCCTAATCGTGAGTTTATTACCTCTGCTCTTACAAACTGGTCACTTACTGATACTGTTACTAAAATTGAGTTTGTTGTTCGTATCGGCTACAGCTCTGATGTGGAAAAGGCAAAAACAATTCTTCGTCAGATTGTAAACAAGTGCCGTTATATCTCTAAAGACAAGACTTCTTTAATTTATGTTAAGGAACTTGATGCAAGCTTTGTAAACATTGCTGTTGAAGTTTATGTAGGGAATATTTCTGACAGAAAACTGACCATCGATTACCTAAGCCGCGAATCCCTTACTCAGTTTGCTAAGAGTGGTATTGAGATCCCATTCAAACAGCTTGATCTTAATGTTAAGACTTTAGAAAAGGATGAATTTATTCAGAAGCTAAAGCAGGGGTTATTCAACAAGGTTGAATCTGTTCCTGATGGTGAAACAAAGTAAGAGTTATTTGAATAATACTAAACCATTATCAGCAAACCTGATAATGGTTTTTTTATGACTTTTATAGTTTGAGGAGATTACTCTGCGTCTTCTACTTCTTCAATAGCTTCAAAAGGACATACTGACTGACATGCTGCACAGTCTGAGCACATCTGA
>JGI24711J26586_10000154_pt1 | contig 49300 bp, 39 predicted proteins | sample BioPla3DNA1_FD_26586 | JGI IMG/M metagenome (IMG submission 26586)
AAATTACTATGAATTTATGTCATTTGTTTAAATAAAAATATTCATATATTATTCAAAAGAAGTATGCAAAATAAAATAGAATTTTATTGTTGCATTGGTAAATTTATATGAAAATTATGAACAAAATAAGATTTATTTGTATTAATAAGATAGATGTGATATAATATTTATAAGTTATAAATTTATTGCTTTTGGGGGTGAAGGTATGGGGATACAATTTGAATATGATAAGGACAAGTTTTATGAAGCATTAATTTTAAGTGCTGAAGATTACATTTATGTTTGCGACTTAAGAACAAATATTGCGAGATTACCTGATAATTTTATTTATGATTTTAATTTAACAGATAATTATATATCTAATTTTTCATATGTTTGGTTGGAAAAAATTCATCCAGATGATCGTAGTATGTACCTTAAATCTCTTGAGGATATGATGATTGGTGTTACTGATGACCATAGCCTTGATTATAGAGCATTAAATCGTAATAACGAATGGATTTGGGTAAGATGCAGGGGGCATTTAATAAGGGATGATAATAATCAGCCGGAGCTTTTCGCAGGAATAATCACAAATATAGGTAGAAAAAATAAGGTTGATATTACGACAGGCTTACTGAATAAATTTGAGTTTGAAAACCAGATAAACTACTTTTTGCACACAAAAGAAAAATTTTCGGTTATTGTTATCAATATAGATAATTTTAAAAATATCAATTATTTATATGACAGAGAATTTGGAGATAGTGTGTTGAGAATAACTGGACAATACCTTCAAAATAATTTACCTTCAGAAATGGAGGTTTATCGACTTGATGGCGATGAATTTGGTATTATTACAAAAATTATGGATAATGAGCTGATTAAACAGCTTTATTATAGCTTAAAAAAGCATTTTTCAGCTCAACACGAATATAAAGGTAAAAAATATCACTCCCCTCTTTCAGCAGGCTGTTATATATATAACCCTGATATTTCTGAAGACTATCAGACAATACTTAAAAAAGCACATAAAGCACTGGATTATACGAAATCAAATGGCAAAAATAAAATTACCTTTTATGAGTCAACTATTCCTGAAAATAAAACAAGGGAACTTGAATTATTAGAGCTTTTACATGAAAGCGTTGATAATGATTTCCTTAATTTTGAGGTTTATTGTCAACCTCAGGTCTTTGCTAACAATGAAAAATTAAAAGGTGCAGAAGCGTTACTCAGATGGAAATGTGATAAATATGGAATCATATCTCCTTATGAATTTATTCCACTTTTGGAAAAATCGAACCTCATAATACCTGTTGGAAAATGGGTTCTTAAGCAGGCTGTAAAAAGCTGTGCAAAATGTGTAAAATACCATCCTAATTTTAAAATGAGTGTGAATGTTTCATATATTCAGCTTTTGGACAATACCTTTGTTGATTTTATTAAATCTACAATTGAAGAGGAAAAAATAAGCTTTTCAAATATTATTATTGAACTCACCGAAAGCCGATTTGTATCTGATAAGGAATTATTAAAGTCTACATTTGCATCAATAAGAAAATTAGGCATGAATATAGCAATGGACGACTTCGGAACTGGATATTCGTCACTTGAAATACTAAAGGAAGTACCTGCGGATATTGTTAAAATCGATAAGGCTTTCGTCAAAAATATAATGAACAGCTCTTTTGATAAAACTTTCATCAAATTCATAGTTGAATTATGTCATGATGTAGGGATAAAGGTATGTCTTGAGGGAGTTGAGCGAATTGAAGAGCTGGATATTGTATCACCTATGAATTTAGACTTTATTCAAGGTTATTTATTCGGCAAACCACAGCATTCTGAAGTCTTTTTTAAAAACTATTTGTTAAACTAATAAGCTCTAGCCATTAGCTGGAGCTTTTTAATGTCACTAAAATCTTCAAAGTTTTTTGTGATTAAGTCACATATCTTTATTTAATTTAATGCTATAATGTTAAAAATAAATCGATTAGACCTAATAATTTATGATAGATATGTAAAACAGTAGATATTGTTTAAACTATCATTCAAAGTATAATAGATGATTGTATTGTAACAAATAAATTATTCAAAAAACTTCCTTATAGGAGTTGCAAATAAATAATTATTTTTAAAAATGAGGAGGAAAATAAAATGAATGAGAGTAAAACACTTAAAAATTTAATGGCAGCATTTGCAGGAGAATCCGAAGCAAACAGAAAATATACAGCATATGCAAAAAAAGCTGAAAAGGAAGGAAAAATGAATGCTGCTAAACTATTCAGAGCAGCTGCTGATGCTGAAACACTTCATGCTTTAAGACATTTTGAGGTTGCCGGAAAAATTGGCTCAACTGAAGAAAATTTAAAAGACGGAATTAAAGGTGAAAGCTATGAATACAAAGAAATGTACCCACCTTTTGTTGAACAAGCAGAAGCAGAAGGTAATAAGGCTGCTGTAACTTCTTTCACATTTGCTATGAAGGCTGAAGAAGTGCACGCAAAGCTTTATCAGGAGGCATTAGATAATCTTGATGAAACAGAAGAGGTTTTCTATTATCTATGTCCTATTTGCGGTAATATTGAGAAATTCCAGCCAGAAAAATGCAGCATTTGTGGTGCTCCAGGCTCTAAATTCATAAAATACTAATAATATATCAAAAGACACTCTGAATATAAAACAGAGTGTCTTTTTTATTATTCATTTGATATGCAAGCTTATCTTTTTATTTGCAAGGCTTAATCTTCCATATATTATCTGCATAGTCCGAGATAGTCCTATCAGAGCTGAACTTACCCGCATTACACATATTGATCCAACCCTTGCGGACAAAGCTCAATCTGTCCTTATAATCATGATTGGCTTTCAACTTTACCTGAACATAACTTTCCAAATCTCCTATGAGATAATAATTATCAGGAGTGTGCCAATTAGCACCATCAAGCAAGGAGTAATAAAGCTCCCTGAAATAACCTGTTCCGTCGTCTGAAACAGTACCATCAATTAAGGTTTCAACTACTCTTCTGATTTTTTCGTTTTTAGCAACTATCTTTCTACTGTTGTATTTAGGCATAAGCTTTTTCAAATCCTCAACTCTTGCTCCGAAAATATAGTTGTTCTCCTCGCCGGCCTCCTCAACAATTTCAATATTTGCACCATCAAATGTACCAAGTGTTACTGCTCCATTGAGCATAAGTTTCATATTGCCCGTACCTGAGGCCTCTGTTCCAGCAGTAGAAATCTGCTCTGAAATATCGGTTGCAGCAACCAGCTTTTCAGCATATGAAACATTATAATTTGACACAAATACAACCTTGATTAAATCACATACATCCTTATCATTTTCAATGAGTTTTGCTATCTCATTGATATACTTAATAATCCCCTTTGCTCGCCTATATCCAGGAGCGGATTTTGCACCAAAAATAAAGGTTGTAGGAGTAAAATCGGTTATACTTCCGTCCTTGATTCCAAAGTAAATATACAAAATAGAAAATGCATTCAAAAGCTGTCTTTTGTACTCATGCAGACGCTTTATCTGCACATCAAAAATGCTGTTTTCATCAATTTTTATACCCTCTTTTTGCAATATAAAATCAGCAAGCTGCTTCTTCTTTTCCTGCTTAATATCTAAGAATCTTTGCAATATCAGCTTATTATCAGCAAACTTCTCCAGCTTTTTCAACTCATCAAGATTAATAGTCCAATCATTACTGCCCAAAAGCTCAGTTACAAGGCCAGAAAGCTCCTTATTGCAAAGTGCAAGCCATCTTCTTTGAGTTATGCCATTTGTCTTGTTTTGAAACCTGTCTGGAAAAACCTTATACCATGTCTTTAACACTGTACTTTTAAGTATTTCAGTATGAATTTGAGCAACACCATTTATATATGAAGAGCAATATATTGCCATATGTGCCATATAAACCTGATTATCGCTAATTATTTTCATCTCGTCTATATCTTTTTTACTAATACCTTTTTTATACATATCTGCAATAAAGCACTCATTTAGCATTATGATTACCTTATAAACTCGTGGGAGTAACTCCTCAACGATTTTGCAATCCCACTTCTCCAATGCCTCAATCATTATTGTATGATTTGTATAATTAAACATCCTTTGAGCAATTGCAAAAGAGTCCTCAAAACTCATACCTTCGCTATCCATAAGCTGACGAATCAATTCCGGAATTGATATTACAGGATGAGTGTCATTCAATTGTATAGTTACATAATCAGCGATATTTTCAACTGACCCATGATTTTCCTTATGTTTTTTTATAATGTCTGTAAGAGATGCACAACAGAAGAAATACTCCTGTTTCAAACGCAATATCTTACCCTCAATCGTATCATCATTAGGATATAAAACCCTTGAAATATCCTCAGCAAAAATCTTTTCCTCGCTTGCCTCAGCGTATTTCTGCTCATTGAATAGCTTGAAATCAAACTCCCTTACAGGCTCAGCCTGCCAAAGCCTTAGTGTGCCTATATTATTTGTTTTATACCCGATTACAGGCATATCGTATGGAACAGCCTTTACTGTCTGTCCACTATATTCAACTAAAACAGTATCCTCATCACATCTCTTTGACCACGCATCTCCATACTTTGTCCAATCATCTGCCTCCTCAACCTGAAACCCATCAACAATCGACTGTTTAAACAAGCCATATTTATAGCGAATTCCATAGCCATCTAATGGCAAACTAAGAGTTGCAGCACTATCAAGGAAGCAAGCTGCTAATCGTCCCAAACCACCATTTCCCAATGCTGAATCCTCAATATCCTCAAGGTCGGATAGTGATATTCCACATGACTTCAGGCTCTCCTCAACATCATTATAAATTCCACGACAAAGCAAATTATTAAATACAGCTCTGCCCACAAGAAACTCCATAGAAAAATAACAGGCCCTTCGGCTATTAAGATGCTTTTCCGTGCTGATTTTCCAATCGCCTGAAATATCATTCATAACAACATTACCAATTGCATGGTGAATTTGCTGAACACTTGCTTTTTCAGGCTCAACACCAAAACATTGCAATAATTGCTGCTTAAAATCTGCTGTAAATTTGTTTTTATCCATGTTACTCTCCTTAACCTATCTGTCATATATTCTGTTCAACTTTTGTAGCTTGTGAACCAAATTCTTGTTTAAATCATTTTGCCTTATCCTATATGTCCAGTTATTCTTAAGAGTTGATGGAGTATTCATGCGTGACTTGCTACCCTCATTAAGCAAATCCTGCATCTGAACAATTGCAATTTCAGCACAACTGCTCCAGGCAAGTCTTATTACACCCCATGCAATTTCACTCCTAAATCTTAATTTCATATACTCTAAACAATATTTTATCGTACTTTTAGGTGATGTGCTCACCCAGCCCTTCAATGTATCATTATCATGTGTGCCCGTATAAACCACACAGTTTGATGTTTTATAATTATGTGGTAGATATTCATTCTTTGCATTTCCATCAAATGCAAATTGCAAAACCTTCATGCTGGGGAAACCTGTATCCTCAACTAATTGCCTAACCTCAGGAGTAATAAAACCTAAATCCTCAGCTATAATACTCATCTTTCCCAGCTTCTTCTCTATTGTCCTAAATATTTCAATTCCAGGTCCCTTTCGCCATTCACCATGTTCAGCTGTTACATTACCATATGGAATTGCATAAAAGCTTTCAAACCCTCTAAAATGGTCTATTCTAGTCATATCATACATTTTTGAGGCAAATTCCATACGCTTTGCCCACCAAGAGTAATTATCCTTTTTATGATATTCCCAATCGTACAGGGGATTACCCCAAAGCTGTCCTAATTTTGAAAAATCATCAGGAGGGCAACCCGCAACATCTACCGGATTTTTTTCCTTATCAAGTAAAAACAATTCAGGACTTACCCAAACATCAACACTATCATATGCAACATATATCGGTATATCTCCGATAATTCCTATACCCTTTTTATTAGCATACCTCTTTAGCTTGTCCCATTGCTCATAAAATTTATATTGGATAAACCTGAAGAAATCAACCTCCTCCGATAACTCTAAAGCAGCCCTTTCAACTGCCTTTTCCTCTCGCATTGCTAAACCCTTTTCCCACTCATACCATGCTCTGCCATCATTCTTAAACTTTAATGCCATAAACAAAGCATAATCATCAAGCCATTCTTTATTCTCCAATAAAAAATTATGATAACTACTCGGCATCTTATCTTTAAATTTTTTATATGCCCTTTTTAATACATTAAAGCAGTTATCATATATCCTTCCATAATCAACAACCCGTTCGTTTTCACACCATATGATATCGCAATAATCTGATTTGTCAAGCAGTCCCTCCTGCGTTAATATGTCAAAATCAATAAAGTATGGATTTCCGGCAAAAGTGGAAAATGACTGATATGGAGAATCTCTATAACTTGTAGGTGATAACGGTAATACTTGCCATAGCTTTATGCCACTTTCAGCTAGAAAATCTATAAATCTATATGCTTCCTTACCTAGCTTTCCTATTCCATAATCAGACGGTAAGCTGGAAATATGCATCAATATACCACTTTTCCTCAAAAACAGCCCACCTTTCACTTATTAATTTTAATAATTAGTAATAGAAAAATACAGAATCCTTCTATTTTTTGATACATTAAAATTATAACATTATCCATCACTTTTTATCAAGTCATAATACATAATATTTTATAATTTATTATAGCATTTCCCTCTTGTAATTGACATTATTCCTCTCAACTGATACAATATAATAGAATTAATTACAATTTACTAATACTTAAACTTGTTTTATGAAAGGTCGTTTGAACATAATGGATATTAACAAAATACTTGCTCAAGAATTCAATTTAAAACAGGAGCAAATTGACAATACTGTTGCTTTATTTGATGAGGACAAGACCATTCCCTTTATTGCGAGGTATCGTAAAGAGCTTACTGGCTCACTTGATGACCAAATTTTGCGTGAAATACATGACAGACTTACTTATCTAAGAAATCTTGAAAAAAGAAAAGCTGAGATTTCCTCATCAATAGAGGAGCAAGGCAAAATGACTGATGAGCTAGCAAAGGCTATTCAGGAAGCTAAAACCCTTGTAGAAATTGAAGACTTATACCGTCCGTATAAGCCAAAAAGAAAAACAAGGGCAAGTATCGCAAGAGAACGCGGGCTTGAACCACTTGCTGTGCTGATAATGTTGCAAGACCATAATACAAATCCTCAAAAAGAGGCTGAAAAATTCATTGATGTGGAAAAAGAAATAGTTGATATAAATGTAGCATTGCAAGGTGCTATGGATATTATCGCTGAAGATATTTCTGATGATGCTGAATTAAGGAAATTACTTCGTGAAACAGTTGCAAAACATGGTATTATCACATCAAAGGCTTCCGATGAAACTGCTGAAAGCGTGTACGAAAACTACTACGATTACAGTGAACCTGTTAATAAAATTGCTCAGCACAGAGTCCTTGCCCTTGACAGAGGTGAAAAGGAAAACTTTCTGAAAGTTTCAGTTACAATTCCTGATGAAATGGGAATTTCCTTAATAACTAATAAATATGCCAAAAATGATAGCGAATGTGGAAATCTTGTAAGACTTGCTTGTGAGGATAGTTATAAACGACTCATTTACCCATCAATTGAAAGAGAGATTCGCTCTGAATTAACTGAAAAGGCTGCTGAACAAGCTATTAAGGTTTTTTCATCAAACCTGCGACAGCTTTTAATGCAGCCTCCTATCAAAAACACAGTTACCCTTGGACTTGACCCTGCATACAGGACAGGCTGTAAAATCGCTGTTGTTGATGACACAGGTAAGGTTTTGGATACTACTGTAATTTATCCAACACCTCCTGTAAATAAAATCAAGGAGGCAAAGGAAACGCTATCGCATCTTATTGCTAAGCATGGCGTTACAACAATTGCAATTGGTAATGGTACTGCCTCAAGGGAAAGTGAGGCATTTGTTGCTGAATTAATTAAGGAAATTCCTCAAAAGGTTAGCTACATGGTTGTAAGTGAGGCTGGTGCCTCTGTATACTCTGCATCAAAGCTCGCTGCTGAAGAGTTCCCACAATATGATGTTTCACTTCGCAGTGCTGTTTCAATTGCAAGACGATTGCAGGACCCTCTTGCTGAATTGGTAAAAATAGACCCAAAGGCAATCGGTGTCGGACAATACCAGCACGATATGCCAAAGGCTAAATTGAATGAAGCTCTATCAGGTGTCGTTGAGTCATGTGTTAATACTGTCGGTGTTGATTTAAATACTGCATCATTCTCACTTCTTTCTTATGTTGCTGGAATCAACTCCACTGTTGCTAAAAATATAGTTGCATATCGTGAAGAGAATGGCGCCTTTACGGATAGAAAACAACTGCTTAAAGTGCCTAAGCTGGGCAAAAAATCTTTTGAACAATGTGCTGGCTTTTTGCGTGTAAGAAATTCAAAAAATCCTCTCGACAACACTGCTGTTCATCCCGAAAGCTATGAGGCAGTAAAGGCCCTTGTTGAAAAATGTGGCTTCAAACTAGCTGATATTGGTGATGGAAAAGCAATTGATATTGAAAACAACGCTAAAGCAATTGGGCTTGACAAAATCAGTGAAAGTCTTGGATTAGGTATTCCAACTCTGAATGACATCATTAAGGAGCTTCAAAAACCAGGTCGTGATGTGCGTGATGAGCTTCCACCCCCACTACTTAGAAGTGGCGATATTATGGAAATGAAAGACCTAGCTGTAGGCATGGAGCTTGTTGGAACTGTAAGGAATATCACTGATTTCGGAGCATTTGTTGATATAGGTGTACATGAAGACGGACTTGTTCATATTTCACAAATATGTGATAAATTCATAAAGCACCCACTTGAAGCCGTTAAGGTAGGAGAAATTGTTAAAGTAAAGATTCTTGATGTTGACCTAAACAGAAAACGAATTTCACTTACTATGAAGCTTTAACTTATGGATAAAATAAAAAGCAAGGGGATAAAATATCCTCTTGCTTTATTTATGCATAAGCTTATAAGTAATATTAATCACTTACATATGGCAATAACGCAACATGTCTTGCTCTCTTGATTGCAACTGTAAGCTTTCTTTGATGATAAGCGCAAGTACCTGTTACTCTTCTAGGTAAAATCTTAGCTCTATCAGTCATGCATTTTCTTAATCTTGCAATATCTTTATAATCAATCTCGTTGATTCTATCAGCACAAAAAGCACAAACTTTTTTTCGTGGTCTTTTAGCAGCTGGACGGTTATTTTTCTCTTTTTCCATAGTTACAGCCTCCTATCGCTATAAACTTTTTTACACAATTAAAATGGAATTTCTCCATCACTTAATATTTCCTCAAAATCACTTAAATCACCAATCTGAATTGGCGCACTAGCATTTTCTGAGCTTTGAGTATTCTGTGTTTGCTGTTGTACTGGCGGCTCAAAGCTTTCATCAATATTGATACCAGAGCCCATAGCACTTTTCGATTCACCAAAGCTAACACTATCAGCCAGAACCTCCATTGAATAATGCTTTACACCATTGTTGTCAGTATAATCATTATTCCTTAGACTTCCTTCTACTATAATCATTTTACCCTTAGAGAAATAACGATGAACAAATTCTGCAGTTTGTCGCCAAGCAGATATAGATATAAAATCTGCAACTCTTTCTCCATCTTTTGAATAAGGTCGATTTACAGCAATTCGGAATCTGCACACAGATACATTATTTGATGTCTGTCTGAGTTCAGGGTCGGCAACAAGCCTACCCATTAATATTACCTTATTTAACATTGAAGTCTCCCCCTCATTTTAAGCCATTCACAAATTGACTTTACTTAACAGTAACAAGAGAGCGTAGAACCCCTTCAGTAATATTAGAAACTCTGTTCAACTCAGTTGGCAAATCAGGTTTTGATTCAAAGTTGTAAAGAACATAGTAACCATCAGTTTCATACTGAATTGGATAAGCTAACTTACGCTTGCCCCACTCATTTACCTCTGATACAGTACCACCGTTTTCTTCGATTATTTCTTTATACTTTTCAATTAATCCTTTAATTGCCTCTTCACCAAGTTTAGTGTTTAAAATAACCATCATTTCATAATTAGCAGTTGTTTTAGCCATTATTTGCACCTCCTTCTGGATTTAGCCCACACTTTACTATGTGGGCAAGGATAACATTAATATTATATAGATATTAGTCTGTTTTGTCAAGCATTTTCAAAAAGTTTTTACCAATTCTTTTAGATAAGCCTTAAATTCGTTGCCAAACTCTTTGTTTTTCAAACCGACCTCAATAGATGCCTGTAAAATTCCAAGCTTATCTCCCATATCATACCTGTTCCCTACAAAATCGATTCCAATCAGACCGTCTTTTATTGCAATTTCCTTCATTGCATCAGTAAGCTGAAGTTCATTTCCAAAGCCATATGGGATACGCTCCAATATATCGAATATTTCAGGCTGTAAAATACATCTTCCCAATATCGAAAAATTTGAGAACTCCTTTCCCTTTGGAGGCTTTTCTATCATATCGGTAATTTTGTAAATATTTTCACTCATATAAGATACCTTCATAGAAGAATATCTATGTATATGATCACCTGAAACCTCTTTTATTCCGACTACTCCCATTCCGTACTTTTCATAGACTCTACAAAGCTGCGCAAGACATGGGTCATCACCAATAATTACATCATCTCCATATAAAACAGCAAATGGCTCATTCCCAACAAAACTTTTCGCCTGAAGAACAGCATGCCCTAAGCCATTCTGCTCCTGCTGTCTTATATAAGTTATATTGGCAAGCTTTGCAACACCCACCACTTCATTAAGTAGCTCCCTCTTACATTCCCCACCAGCCTTAAGCTTTGTCTCAAGTTCCGGCATGCGGTCAAAATGGTCCTCAATAATTGATTTTCCTCTGCTTATAATTATAAGTATATCCGTAATCCCACTTTTAACCGCCTCTTCCACAATGTACTGTATCGCTGGCTTGTCAACAATAGGAATCATCTCTTTTGGCATCGCTTTTGTTGCTGGTAATACCCTTGTGCCAAGCCCAGCTGCTGGAATTACTGCCTTCTTAATCTTCAATGTAAACCTCCATAATAAATTAATTAAATTATGAGGATAAATATCATCATCATAAAAAATGCTAAAGCAAAATATAGCCCTAAATTTAATACCATGTTCATAAAGCCAACTCCACCCTCTGCTTTTATTTGTTTTTTCTGAGCAATAGGCGAACTAATTTTTTTCTTAATCTTCTTGATTTTTTTAATCGCATATCTATAATAGAACCAATTTCCAAACACACACATAATAATTCTGAAGGTGAATAATATTAAATTACATGCCGTTAAAATATTTTTAAATAATATGCTTTCAAAATCTATACCAGTAACAATGCTCTTAGTTATCTCAATTGTAGACAGGTCATACAACAGTGATGGTATCGAAATTATAAAGCTAAATAGCAATGCAAAAATCCAAAACGCATACATTTTGCGATTTGCAAAATAATAATCAGAAAAAAACAAGCAAGAAGCATTGAGCGACCACTTCCTTCCAGTTTCACTCATGCGTTTAAATAACGGTAGATAATAATATGTGTTTGTGCCTATGAAATCAGCTAATTCCTCAACTGTTACACCCTCGATTTCTTCTTTAGGGTCAAGCCCGCAATATCTGTCACCTAAATCTATGCCAAATACCCTAATTGCTCCTCCATCAGAGTTCGACCTTATTTCTTTAACGGTAACAACATCAAGACTTAAATCTATGCCACAATTTTCACAGAACTTACTGTCCACATTATTTTTATATCCACAGTTTTTACAAACTGATTTTTCTAATTTCTTTTTTTCTCGTTCATATTCTTCGCGCCAACTACCATTCTCCTCATGTAATCTCACATTTATACATGAACCCTTTTTATTATAACACTCTCGGTGATATGGCGTACCACATTCAGGGCAAACTACAACATCAGAATCGTTCGTAAACTCCTCATCACAGACAATGCATTTACTTCCGATATAATTGAACATACACTCCTCCATTTCCTATACATAGCTAAACTTTAAACATCTATTGCTAACTTTTTTTATAATTATACACTTATATTATACCACATAATATATATTTTTCAACATTAAAAAAAATATTTGCAGACAGAGATTTATTGTTGTATAATAAGTATATGATTTATTTTGAAAATAATTTCTTACACTCGAAAGGATTGGCATATGGTTTTACTCTATGATTTAAAAAATGAACTTAATACTTACAAAGAACAGCTCAAAGAGCTAAAAGATGTTTTGAATATAGAAAAGGCTGAAAATGAGTTGGACAAGCTCAGGGAAGAAACAAATCTTGATGGGTTCTGGAATGATATTGAGAAATCCCAATCCACTATGCAAAAAATTAAAAGCCTTGAAAATAAAATTGAACGCTTTAATAAACTGAATGTCTCCCTTGAGGATATACTCACACTGATAGATTTATCACTTGAAGAAGGGGACGAAAGCGTTGTTGATGAAATTATTTCATCCGCAAATGAATTTAAAAAGAATATTGAGGAAGAAAAGCTATCAACCTTGCTTACAGGTGAATACGATAGCCATAATGCTATTCTGTCATTTCATGCAGGTGCAGGAGGTACGGAGGCTCAGGATTGGGCTGAAATGTTATACAGAATGTATAATCGCTGGGCAGAACGCCATAATTTTAGTGTAAAAGTTCTTGACTATCTTGATGGCGATGAAGCTGGATTAAAAAGCGCATCAATTCTTGTTGAAGGCTTAAATGCTTATGGATTTCTTAAATCTGAAGCTGGAGTACACAGGCTTGTAAGAATTTCTCCTTTTGATTCCTCAGGACGACGCCATACATCCTTTGCTGCACTTGAGGTAATGCCCGAAATTGATGATACCATCGAGGTTGATATAAAGCCTGAAGATTTAAGAGTCGACACCTATCGTTCAAGTGGAGCAGGTGGACAGCATGTAAACAAAACTGAATCTGCAATAAGAATCACTCATCTTCCTACAAGTATTGTTGTTTCATGCCAAACAGAGAGAAGTCAGCACCAAAATCGTGAGTACGCAATGAAAATGTTACGCTCAAAGCTCATTGAGATTAAAGAGCGTGAAAGACTTGATAAAATTTCAGATATAAAAGGTGTTCAGCGTGAAATCGCATGGGGTGCACAAATCCGTTCATATATTTTTATGCCATATACCCTTGTTAAGGACCATAGAACTGGCTTTGAAAACGGAAATATCAATGCCGTTATGGACGGTGATTTAGATGGCTTTATTACATCATATCTTAAATCTTTAACTTAACAACCAGAATTGTCAACTATATTTTTAAAAAAGGTTGACAATTTGCTTCTAATATGCTATAATCCTCCTATAAACTTTTAAGGAGGATTTCTCAATGTCAAAATCAAAAGCTACTTCATTAACTATATCCGCACTCTTTACTGCATTAATTGTGGTGTTATCACAAATATCAATTCCTATCCAACCAATACCCTTCACCTTTTCTCTTCTGGCTATTTTCTTAACGGGTGCTTTACTTCCGCCAAAGCAGGCACTTCTCTCAACATTTACATATGTAATGCTTGGTGCAATTGGACTACCTGTCTTTGCCGGCTTTCGTGGGGGATTAGGTGTAATTATCGGTTTCACAGGTGGATTTATCATCGCATATCCGATTATGGCATTTGTTATTGCTGTTTTAATTAAAATAGGAAAAAACAAAAACTTCATCTTTACACTGGTGGGTATGCTTCTTGCATTAATAATCTGCTATTCATTAGGAAGCATATGGTATATGGTTGTTGCAAAAGCTCCCTTTTCCCAAGCATTCTCACTTTGCGTTGCTCCATTTATTTTGTTAGATATTTTAAAAATAATTATTGCATCTGCTTTTTCAATGGCTTTAAAAAAGGCAATCCCTAAACTTGTATTGCAAAACTAAATCACCTACAAAAAACAGGCTTTATCTATTTTCAGATAAAGCCTTTAGAATTTATATTATTTATCCTTTAAAAATGTTTTTTATCCCTCGTTCTCATTCTCTCTCTATACTTTTTACGCTTAAATTTATCCTTGTACATTAATGCATCAGCTATTTTTATCATTCCATCAATAGTCATATCACAAGTTGGCACCTGCTTAACTACGCCATAGCTTGCTCTAACTTCATATTCCTTTCCTGAAGAAGCATTGTAATCATTTAGATACTTCTGTACCTTGTTTATATACTCGTTTACATATTCAACATCGCCATCTTCATCGTCTGCTGTGCTGGCTACAATATATTCATCTCCACCAAATCTAGCGCATATTTCATCCTTAATAGAACTTGAAAGCAATGCTTTTGCCAAAACCATTATGGCATTATCGCCCTCACTATGCCCATACACATCATTGATAACCTTTAAGCCGTCCAAATCAAATGACATAATTACAAGCTTTTTACCCAATCTCTTGCAATTGTCAAACAAGTTATAAACATTCTTATAAAATCCTCTACGATTGTAAAGTCCAGTCATAGAGTCATGGACATACATTTCCTCTAGCCTTTGTATTACCATTTTCATTTCAGTATGGTTTTTTATTGTTTCAAGAACATTACTTAAATTCATGATAAATGAGTGAAACTTGAAAAAACCATAAGTAGGATAATCAAAGGTTATTGCAACATACCCAATCACTTTATCCTGAAAATGAAGAGGTGCAAATAAAATTTTATCTTCCTTTTCAAGCTCCTTCTCTAAACCAGGAAGCATCTCTGAAACTGAGTAAACCTGACCTGAAGTGATATTATCGCCATCCCTATGCAAAAACAACTTCATCTTTTCAGGATATCCAACACTATATCTTCTTTCTTCCTCAAATATTTCTTCAATAGCATTAACATCAGAAATAAAGTCATTAACAATACATAACCAAATCTTGTTAAAGTTAATATAGTGTAAATATTGCTGAATGTCAACCATGCACTCCTCGATTGAGATACCATCACATAGTGCTGAAACCATTCTTATCATAACTATATTGAATGTGTTCATATCCGCTAAATCTGAACTCATCTTTCTTATATATTCATTCGGAGTCTGAGGAGTTAATTCCTCACACCCACAAGACTGTGAAATAACTATTTTGTTATTTACTACTTCAAATTCAGAGACTTCCTTGCCATCAAATATATCCCTTAGCTTATCCAATGCGCGTCTTGCCATAGTCTCTAAATCCTGATGAGCAGTTGTCAATCTAGGAGTATGATGCTTTTCCTCTTCAATTCCATCAAGCCCTGACACGCACACATCCTTAGGAACATTATATCCGTAATCCTTTAGCTTTTTACAAACTGCAATAGCCATGTTATCATTAGCACAAACTATTGCTTCTGGCATCTCCATACCACTTGCCATAAACTCATCCATAGCAGCATATGTAGGATTATCCCAGAATTCTCCATAAAAAACACGACGCTCATCAAATGGAATTCCGTGTTCTTCTAGGGCTCTTTTATATCCATTCAATCTTTCCTCAGAAAACTGATTGCCCTTTATGCCAGCCATGAAATTTATTTTAGTAAACTTATGATGCTCTATGAAATGATTAACTATATTAAACATAGTTTCCTCATAATCATATACAAGGCTATAACAGCCATCAATTTTCTTTTCAATTGATATTACAGGCACTCCACTATTAATGCATCTATCAACTATACGCATTAAATGCTCTTCACCTTTTATTGTTTCAGAAAGTATAATGACCCCATCAATGATATCTAAGTTCATTAAATTATATATATTCTCTTCTCCAATATCATGCTTCTCGTTATAAATGAGTTCACTGAATGATGCAAAAATAAGAACCTTATAGCCGATTGTCTTTGCATATTCACATATCATATTCATTATTTTATCATTATACTCCGTCCTTAAATCTGCCATACAAAGTGCTATGACTTTGCTTTTATTGGTTTCATTCATATGACCAATCTCCTCTAGTTCCTATCAAATATGAAAAACTCTTATAATTATACTACATATTTGCAAAAAGGTAAAGGTGTTTTAAACATAAATAATAAATTTTTAAGAAAAAGTTCATTATTTATGTTTAATTTATTGATTTAAGGTGACCTATCCGCAAGATAAGCCACCTTAATAAGACACAACTACTATATTTAGTAATTGCCCACCAACTCATTGTATAATCCAAGATACAATTCGGCTGACCTGCTCCAGCTAAAATCTTCTTCCATTATACGCTTAACAAACTTTTCCCATTCCGGCTTATAATCATACATCATTTTTGCTCTCTGACAAGCACCAAGCATATCATGTGCATTATAGGTTTTAAATGTATATCCGTTTCCATCACCATTACCATTATCTCGTATGGAATCCCTTAATCCACCTGTTTCTCTTACAATTGGAACGGTTCCATATCTAATTGAAACCATTTGTGCTAACCCACAAGGCTCACTTTGTGATGGCATTAAGAACATATCAGAACCTGCATATATTCTTCTGGCTAGCTCTGGAATAAATCCTATTGTAACGCTAACCTTATCAGGATACCTGTAGGACATCTCTCTAAAGAAATCCTCGTATATCTTCTCACCACTGCCTATAATCGCCATCTTGTATCCAAGATTAATAATATCGTCAAAAACATATCTAATTAAATCTATTCCCTTATGTGATACAAACCTCGAAACTATACCAATAATTGGCTCGTCACCCTCCTGCAAACCAAGCTGCTCAATTAGCTTTGCTTTACAGATTTTCTTACCGCTTGTATCATTTGATGAATAATTAGCAGGTATTAAAGTGTCAGTTTCAGGATTATAAACATCAACATCAATTCCATTAAGGAATCCGCATAGCTTATACTGCTTATTTACCAAAATCCTATCCAAGCCGTGTGAATACCATGGGTCCAAAATTTCCCATGCATAGCTAGGACTAACTGTTGTTACCTTATCAGCAGTTTCAATTGCTCCTTTTATCATATTTACACATGCATCATATTCCAATAGGTTTGTATGATATAACGGGATACCCATAAGCTCATTAATAACTTCCTTGCCATACTTACCCTGATACTGAATATTGTGAATTGTAAATACATTCTTTATGTTTTCATATCCCTGTTGATATTTATAGAAAATCTGATAATAAACAGGAACAAGCGCAGTCTGCCAATCATTTGTGTGAATAATATCAGGTTTAAATCCAATAACCCTTATCATTTCAAGCACTGAGCGTGAAAAGAATACATATCTTTCACAATCATCATAAAAGCCGTAAATGCCATCTCTGCCGAAATAATATTCATTATCTATGAAATAATATGTTACCCCATTACAAATTGTTGTAAAAATACCACAATATTGCTTCCTCCATGCTACATCTACAGTAATATGGGTAATAAAGGTCATATTTGCTCTCATTTCAGCATTTATGCATTTATAAAGGGGAACAACTACCCTGCAATCATGCCCTTTCCTAGCAATAGCTGGAGGAAGTGAGCCTATTACATCTGCTAATCCACCAGAAGCTACAAAAGGTAGTGCCTCACTTGCTGCAAATAATACATTCATTAATCCATCCCCCACTTTCTCTAAATTGTTGCATTCTTACCTATAAATAACGGATATGTTTCTGAACCTGTTATAACTCTTCCCTTACCTACCTGTACATTCTTATCAGTAATTACATAATTTAAATTACAATCATCTTCTACAATTGTATTCTGCATTAGGATACAATTCTTAACAACTGTATTTTTCCCTACTTTAACGCCCCTGAACAGTACACAATTTTCAACTGTTCCTTCAATTATGCAGCCATCAGCTATAAGGGAATTGTTTATCTTCGACTCAAGGCCATATTTTACAGGACCATTATCCCTTACCTTAGTATAAATTGGTGCTGATTGCTTAAATAATTTCTTTCTGATTTCGGTATCAAGCAACGCCATATTTGATTCATAATAACTGTTTAAACTGTCAATCTTTGAATAATATCCTGTATGCTCATAGCCCATTATCTTAAACTCATCTTTTTTACCTTGTAAGATATTTCTTCTAAAGCTGTAAAGACTTCTACTCATAGCCTCTTTGACAATCTTCTTTAAAAATGGCTTGCTCATTATAAACATATTAAGACCTATATTGCATTCGCCAATCATCTGTGGATTAATCATAACATCATTCACTCGACCTGTTTCGTCCATTCCGAAAACAGTTGCCGACTGATTTTTTGCACTGTTATAAAATCCTTTAGAATAAATGGCTGTTATATCTGCATTACTCTCAATATGACTTTCAATTGCAGGTCTATAATCAATAGTTGTTACTGTATCACAGTCTGATAAAAGCACATATTCAGCTTGAGAATGCTCTATAAAGTTCCAAGCACCATCCAATGCTTCTATCCTTCCTCTATATATACCACTTCCAACATGTCCAAATGGAGGAAGCAGATGTAATCCACCTTTTTTCCCAGATAAATCCCATTCCCTGCCTGAGCCAACATGATCAAGGAGTGATTGATAATTTGCTTTTGTGATAACACCAACCTCATGAATACCCGAATTAACCATATTGGATAGCGGAAAATCTATCATTCTATATCTTCCACCAAATAAAACCGAACCCATAGTTCTTTGTTTAGTTAAATCACTTACAGTTGAATCATGCATATTTGCAAAAATTATTCCTAGTACGCTGTTACTCGCAATCATCTTTTCATCCTCCTTTTACACGCTCTGTGAAATTATTTGCTTAGGAAGAATTTTTGTACCCTCAGATATAGTTACATTATGTCCGATAACAGCAATTCCCCACTCATCTTTATTTTCAACTAGCTCCGGTCTAATTCCAACTTTAGAATTTGAACAAACTAAACTATTTTCACCAATAATGGCATATTCTACTATTGCACCTGATTTTACAACTGAACCCGGCATAACTATACTATCTTTAACAACTGCTCCCTCTTCTATGGTAACACCTGAGAATATTACAGAAAAATCTACTGTTCCATCAATATAACTTCCCTCAGAAATCATAGAGTTTTCAACAATTGCATTTTTACCCACATACTGTGGTGGCATATTCTTATTCCTTGAATAAATCTTCCATTCAGGGTCATACAAATCCAATGGAACATTTGGATTTATCAAGTCCATATTAGCTTCCCAAAGTGAATCCAGAGTCCCTACATCCTTCCAATATCCATCAAATGCATAAGCATATAGCATTTGGCCATCTGCTAACATATTGGGAATAATATCCTTACCAAAATCCTTTGAGCCTGTATTTGCATTCTCATTCTCAATTAAATATTTTTTTAGCTTACTCCATGTGAAAACATATATTCCCATAGACGCAAGTGTAGATTTTGGCTCCTTTGGCTTCTCTGTAAACTCAACTACCTTATTATCCTCATCACAAGTCATTATACCTAATCTTGTAGCTTCCTCAAGAGTTACATTCTGTACTGCTATTGTGCAGTCCGCCTTCTTCTTCTTATGGAAATCCACCATTTTGGAATAATCCATTTTATATATATGGTCACCACCCAAAATAAGAACATATTCTGGGTCATATCTTTCAATAAAACTCATATTTTGGTAAATGGCGTTGGCAGTTCCCTCATACCATGATGCCCCCAAAGCTGTCTGATATGGTGGCAAAACATGTACTCCTCCATGAAGTTTATCCAAATCCCAAGGTTGACCACTGCCTATATAATCATGCAAAACAAGGGGTTGATATTGTGTAAGCACACCTACTGTATCAATTCCTGAATTCGCACAATTCGATAATGCAAAATCTATTATACGATATTTACCTCCATATGGCACTGCTGGTTTAGCCATATTCTCGGTTAGAGCATAAAGTCTACTTCCTTGACCACCCGCCAACAGCATTGCAACGCAATCTTTCTTAATATACATAATAATCCTCCTATCCATTTCTAGCAATACTGTAAAGTTGCATCTTCGTGCTGTCTTTACTGTAATAATTCCATGTTAATATCCTAAACAATTACAAACTATACTTGCTTATTCAATTTCGTGAGCTGCTAATAATTTTAATCAGTAAATTAAATTCTATCAACCACTTTTTTAGCTTTCTTTTTCTTTCCCGTTAATGATTTACTAAGCTTTTTATTTATCTTCCTCTTCAACGGAATATATTCAAGATACATTACTGATAATGCTGCTAATTTCAATGAGATACTGTGGTCATGCCCATGCATAGGAAGCTTCATTGTGCTTACAAAATCATCGGCTATTCCACTTCCCATAAATTCCTTTGCATCAGAATTAAAAACAAGCTTATATCTGCCCCTTTTGGGCACGCCTATCTTATAATCCTCCCTTGCAACAGGAACAAAATTACACACAACAATAAGATCTTTCTTTTTATCATCAATTCGTCTAAATGCTATAACACTCTGGGTATAGTCATCATTAGAAATCCAACTGAATCCCTCCCATGTATCATCATTTTCCCATAACGGAGAATTTTCTAAATAAAATTTATTCAACTGCTGATTGAAGTACAGCATATTCCTGTGAGTTTCATATTCAAGCAATCCCCAATCAAGCTCAGTCTTATAATCCCACTCCTTGAACTGTGCAAACTCCTGCCCCATAAACAATAGCTTTTTTCCAGGGTGCGCCATCATATAACATAGAAACGCTCTATAAGAGGCAAATTTCTGCTCATATGTTCCACTCATTTTCTGTATCATAGAGCATTTTCCATGCACTACTTCATCATGTGAAATCGATAAAATAAAGTTTTCAGAAAAGCAGTAGAAAAACGAAAATGTTATCTTGTCATGATTGAATCCTCTATAAATAGGGTCAAGCGACATATAGCGAAGCATGTCATTCATCCAGCCCATGTTCCACTTAAAGTTAAAGCCCAAACCACCCATATCCGTAGGTTTTGTTACATATGGCCAAGCCGTTGACTCCTCTGCAATCATCAACACATCGGGATTTCTAAAAAACACCGTTTCATTCAACCTTTTAAAGAACTCAACAGCCTCAAGATTTTCATGGCCACCATAAATATTAGGAATCCACTCACCCGCTCTCCTGTCATAGTCAAGATAGAGCATTGACGCAACCGCATCCACCCTCAATCCATCTACATGATACTCCTCAAGCCAATAGCATGCATTAGAAATTAAAAATGAGCGAACCTCACCCTTTCCGTAATCAAAAACTCTTGTTCCCCACGAATAATGCTCACCTTTTCTAGCGTCTTCATATTCATAGCAATATGTGCCATCAAATTCATAAAGTCCAAATTCATCCTTAGGAAAATGTGCAGGAACCCAGTCCAGAATCACTCCAATACCTGCCTGATGAAACATATCAACCATTTTCTTGAAATCATCGGGGGTACCAAATCTTGATGTCGGTGCAAAATATCCCGTTACTTGATACCCCCATGAGCCATCATAAGGATATTCGGAAAGAGGCATAAGTTCTATGTGAGTGTAGGATAAGCTTTTCAAATATGGAATTATTTCTTCAGCAAAATGCACATAATTGTAAAAACTTCCATCTGAATACATTCGCCATGAATTCAAATGAACTTCATATATATTTACAGGGCTTTTATAAATTGACCTTTTCTTCTTTTGCTCCATCCACTCAGCATCATTCCAAACATAATTGCTTTCAAAAATCTTTGAAGCTGTAGCAGGTCTAGTTTCAGCGTGCGTACCATAAGGATCAGCCTTCAAAATTATCTTACCCTTTTTAGTTTCAATGCTATACTTATAGATATCATACTGCTTTAAATTAGTCAGAGTCGCTTCCCAAATTCCATTATCAATTTTTTTCATGGGGTTAGCCATTCTATCCCAATTATTAAAATCTCCTACCACTGATATACTTACAGCATTCGGTGCCCACACCCTAAAACAATATGCTTTTTCATTGTTAATCATCACCGAATGAACACCAAAAAATTTCTCTGCATCATAATTTCTTCCACTTCTAAATAAATCTAAAATATCTTTGTGTTCGTCTGAAAGTATGTTACAACTGTTGCTTACACTTGCAGAATTCATAATCTACCTCTCCCCCTTATTATTTATATTGTAGCAGAAAATGCTTATATATTCAAGGGTTTTTGTGAATATTAAATAATTTTCATGTATTTTATATAGTTTTAATAATGCAATTAGTGCAAAATGTCGACGCTATTATTGCTACTTTTTAACAAGTTGTTAACAATGTGTAAACTATTGCAAACATGGCGAATAAAATTAGGCAACTTACACAAATTTTAGTTAAAAAATTAGAAATATTTCCTTAACAAGTGTATCATATATTCTACATATTTCATTCTTATTTAAAATTAGTTACATATCGGTTACAAATCTCAAGAACATTGGTTACAAAATGTAAACACTATAAATTGTAACATATTCAATTCTTATAAATTTTTGCCATCATAACAGTTACATCATCTGTGGAACTATTTTGTGCTTTTTTACATATTTCACCTACAATAGATTTCAAATTACTTTTATTTCTGGATAATAGCAACTGTTTAATATTTTTGTATTCACTCTCATCAACTCCATCTGAAAGCATCACAAGTATATCATCTTCTTCAAAATTCACTTCCTTTTCAAATGGCTCTATATCTGAAATAATACCTATCGGCAATGATGGTGAATGAATCATGGTAAGAGTATCTCCACGCTTTATAAGCGTCGATGACGCACCCGACTTAATCAGTTTTAATTTCCCGCTTTCAAGGTTAATTTGTGATATGTCAAGTGTTGCAAAATTTTCATCGCTAGATTTAGAAAGCATTAGTGTATTTACAATTTTTATCGCTAATTTATACTCAACTCCTGCTTTTATAAGGCGTTTAAAATGACTTATTACCATTTTCGACTCAATTGATGCTTGTCTACCTGTGCCCATGCCATCAGAAATCACCAGATAAATATTGCCATATCCATCATAAAAATATTCGCAACTGTCACCCGACGGTTTAGAGCCATCTGCTCCATCACTTTTTTCATAGCTGCATACAACCTTGTATTTAGGTGCCTCACTTATAATTACTTTAACCTCATCACCAGCATAAACTGGCTCATAGCATTCCATGTTTTTATCGACTTCTGCCGATATTATACTGCATATTTCATTAGCATCAAGTTTATAATATTTATTTTCAAAATATATTTCTATTATAAGCTTATCGTTAACAGTAAAATACGCAACAACATTGTTGTAAACGACATTTTCTCTGTCAAGTAAATTTGCAATCTGCTTTGTAAGNGTGTTGTCATAATTTATTCTTTCCGATATATTCTGACAACTTGACAAAATTATCTGCTCANAAATTTTCATTTGTTCAAACAGTAAATTCTGCATTTCCTTTAATTTTGCATCCGCTATCTTCTGCTGAAATTTTTCTCGTATTATTGCATTAAACTCGTCCGAAATTCCCTTGTGGTCTATACAGTTTTCCAATTCCTCTGTAGCTGTTGAAATGCTGATATTTCTCTTTTTAGCCATTCTGTTAAAACTCTCATTTGTTTTCTCATAATTATTTTCCCAACAAATTAACTTGTTTCGACATTTTGAACAAACTCTTTCACAAACTTCATTTCCTATATCATTCTTTATCTTCTTTTTGTTCAGCATTTTTGCGATACTTTCAGCATTTTTCCTTACAGACATAAGTGAATTAGTCATAAAATCAAGCCTTGAGAAAACCAGCCTTGCAATATATTCTTCTGCCTCATTTGTTCTTACAAATAATTTGTTAATTGATACCGTTGGAGCATATACAAAAATAAAGCTTCCTAAAATAATATCCAATTCCATTCTGAATGCTTCTTCATTTACTCCCAAAAGCATTAATCCAACAGCATTTATAGCGATAAAGAAAAAAGCTATTGTTAATTTTCCAAATTCAGAAAAAAATCCGGTAACAAGCCCTGATGCTCCCAATAACACCGATGTTGCTCCTAAATCCTTTGAATATATCATTACACCTGTTGAGGTTAATATTCCACAAATCGAGCCACCGATATGCTTGTATCTTTTAGTAGCTGTAAGTATTACAAAAGTGCCTAAAATCCTACCAATATTAATTATTGATAAGGATAATGAAGATATAGTTATAATTGTTAATATGTATAATACCGCCAATGCACAGCCGCTTGTTCCATTTAATAAGAATATTTTATTTTTTTTATAATCCTCCACAACCTCTAAAATAAAAAAAGTTGCAAGCCCAGTTAACACACTAATACATAAAAAAACTGCTGTAATACCTTTATCGTATCCCACAGCCATACCTACAACTATACTTGAAAAAGCCATACATACAGCTGTTATTGCTGCAGATTGGTAAGAATTAGTTCTACCATAAAACATCCACCTTGATATTACTACAAGCAATAATGCAAAAATATGTATGGAGGATAAATAAACTTTCCCTGTTAAAAAATAAGTAATAAGACTTCCTATAAAAATTGAGGAAGCATAAATTGGAGATACTGCACCTGCTACTGCTACATTAATCGGGGATTGGAACGAGGCAATCGTTGAATTGGCAAGTATAACCGAAAACAATGTCACAATAATTATACCTGTAACCGAACCATATTGATGCTTTCTTAATACTGCTTGAATTTTTGACATCTTTTATCACCAACCATAAAAATTTATTGTAAAGATTATTATATAACTTGTCTGATAAAATAAATGTCAATTCCTATTGCACTATTTTGCATACTAATAGAGTAAATACCAAAAAAGAAAACATCCTATGTTAATTAAGGGAGTTTTTAAGCTTTTCTGAAAATAAAACAAGTTCATCCATTGTAAGGCTTTCTACTCTCACCGCCTGATTTAGTCCAATATCTGACAATATCTCATAAATTATTTCCTTAGATATTCCTAGCATCGCTGACAAAGAATTTGCAAGCGTTTTTCTCCTTTGTGAGAATCCAGCCTTAACTACCTTGAAGAAGAATTCCTCATCAATTTTTCCGTATCGCTTATCCTTGTCTATATCAATTTTGATTACCGATGAATCAACATTTGGTACAGGAATAAAACTGCCTCTTGACACATTGAACAGAATCTTTGCATAACCATAATAATTCACGCCAACAGTTATTGCTCCTGATTGCCTTGTTCCAACCTCTGCACAAAGCCTCTGTGCAGCCTCCTTCTGAATCATAACTGTTATCGAATCAATATCAGCCCTGCTTTCAAGCAAATGCATTATAACAGGAGAAGTTATATAATAAGGCAGATTTGCACATACCGCAACCCTCTTTCCATCAAACTCCTCATCAATCAGTTTGACAATATCCACTTCAAGTATATCCTTGTTTATAATTTTTATGTTGTCAAAATCTTGTAGCGTTTCGTCTAATATAGGTAAAAGCCTATTATCTATCTCAATTGCAACAACTTTATCAGCACGCTTTGCAAGCTCTGCTGTAAGCGTACCAATACCTGTACCAATTTCAATTATTCCATAGCCCTTTTTTGCATTCCCCATTTCCGCAATTCTAGGACAAACTGATGGATTAATAAGAAAATTTTGTCCAAGACCTTTAGAAAAATTAAAGCCATGTCGCTGTAAAATATCCCTTAACACATTCATATCCGTTAAATTATTCATAAGCATAACCCTTTACTTTTAACATATTTTAATTTATTATTGCATAATAACACAAAATAAGCTATAATATTTCTATAATATTTTAGGAGGATAAATTATGTATAGTCGGAGAGATAAAATCAACTATTATCTAGATATAGCTGAAACTGTTCTCGAACGCGGCACTTGTCTGAGAAGAAATTTTGGTGCGATTATCGTTAAAAATGATGAAATTATTTCTACCGGTTATGTGGGGGCTCCAAGAGGTCGTGCAAATTGCTCGGATTTAGGCTACTGTACCCGTGAAAAATTAAATATTCCAAAAGGTGAACGCTATGAGCTTTGTCGTTCAGTTCACGCTGAGGCGAATGCAATAATCTCTGCTTCAAGAAATGACCTCATAGGTTCAACTCTGTACCTAGCCTGTCATGATGCAAAAACAAATGAGCTTTATGGCGATATTGAGCCTTGCTCAATGTGCAAGAGACTGATTATTAATGCTGGAATTTCTAAGGTAATTGCAAGAAATACAAGGGATACATATACTGTTTACGATGTTTCTGACTGGATTAAAAATGACGATTCCCTCAATGAGCATAAGGGTTATTAAAGCAACTGTCAATAACCTACATCACACCACTAACATAAAAAATATCAAATCAACAAAACTAAGGACAAGAGTATTCTTGTCCTATTTTTTCTTTAATAATGCATATAAATATTGGTCATGCTTTTCATATGCTGTATCCACCAATTCATAATTTTCGTATAGCACCTTATTTCCCTCAATTATATAATCATCAGTTTCTTTGCATCTCTTTCTGGTTACCACATAATCATATTTCTTTGATTCAATTGCTTTTTGTTGCTCCTCATACATTTCAGCTAATTTTTTTTCAGATATATTTACCCTACAAAAATATCTCTCGCTTGGCTGTATATTTGTTGTGTGATAAAAACCACCATCTAAAAAGCCATAGTTCAATAAAGTAGCGTTCGGTGTTTGTTTTATTATCTCAGCAAATTTATACTGTGGAAAATCATTCTTTTCCTTAAAATAGTAATATCTGCAATTGCTACAAAAAATTATAATAGCCAAGCAGCAAACAAATACAGTTGGAACCAACCGCTTATCAAATATTTTTGAGAAAACCTTATTTTTATTGCAAAAACTAACAATGGAAATTATTCCTAAAACCACAAACGGCATTACAATTAAAAAATAATATTTATAGCTAACCCCACCAATATAAATTCCAATAACCAGCATTAATACCGATACAAGAAGTGCTATACGGTATCTATATTCTGATATATACCTTTCTTTTAGGCAAAAGCTGAATATCCCTAATATTATCATAACTGTTGCAACGCTGTTATAAATAATGTTGTTAAATATAGTTGATAATATATAAACTAATCTATCTATTAAACCATAATCCCCAGAATAAAGAAAAACATTGGAGTAAATATAAACATATAACCAATCCTTAATAGCACCGTTTACTGCAAAATAAATTATAAATGGTATTGTCGCTAAAAATATACCGCCTGCAAATACAGCTACCTTTAAAAAAGCTTCCCTATATCTTTTTTGCATAAGCGATAAAATAAAAAAACTTACTATAAAGCCTAAATGAAATCCAAGCAACGAAAACTTTATCCACAAAATACACCCGACAAATATTCCGTTTATAAGCATTGTTTTATATGAAAACACACCCTGAAAATCACTCTTATATGCCTTCAGTAATGTGTATAGCCCATATGCAAGAAGTGGTAAGCAAAACTCCTCAGCATTATCCCCTCGCCTGTAACAATATGTTGTTGCAACTAATATCCCTGCAAAGATTGTTGAATATATCGATAATTTCTCATCTATGAAAAGCAGTGAAATTTTATTCAAAATACTCAAAAAAAATGCGTAAAACAATATCTGTATTACAAAAACTCCTATAAACGATTTCTCTGTTATCAAAGCAGCAACAGCATTTATAAAATACAAAAGTGGTCCTTTTTGTTCAAATAAATCACGATACGGAACCAATCCGTTTATAATCCCCTTCCCCACTGTAAAAAAACAATTCTGGTCCACCCAATTGTGAATTGGAAACAAAAATGATGTCATGGAGCAAAATGTCAATATTATAAACGATACGCTTAAAAACAGTAGAAATTTACAAAGCTGCTTTTTACTTAAAACGCCAATTATCCCTCCATAAATTATGTCCACCCCCATTATATTTTACTATTATAGCACTAAAGTATAATATCGTCAAAGTTTTGGTTAATAATATTGTAGGATTTATACTTTACTTTTTTGTCGAAATATGATATATTGAATATATCAACAAAATGTAGTGTTTATTCACTTGCATTTATTGTTCCAAGCACAAGATGTAGTTTTTTTAAAGGAGGTACAATTATGAAATTTAACAATGGTATTTGGAATAATGAAATCAATGTCAGAGATTTCATTGTAAGAAACTATACGCCCTATGACGGAAATGCAAGCTTCCTTGCACCACCGACTGAAAAAACAAAAAAACTCTGGAATAAGGTTTTAGAACTTTTAAAAGAAGAAAGAAATCGTGGCGGAGTTTATGATATTGATGAGAAAACTATTTCAACCATTACCTCTCATTCATGTGGATATATCGATAAGAATTTAGAGGAGATTGTCGGACTTCAAACAGATGAGCCTTTAAAACGCGCTATCATGCCCTTTGGCGGAATAAGAATGGTCCATACCTCCCTTAAAGCATATGGTAAAGAGCTTCCTCCTGAAATTGATAATATTTTTAAATATCGTAAAACTCATAATGATGGTGTTTTTGATGTATATACAGACGATATGCGAAAGGCAAGACGCTCTGGTATAATTACCGGTTTGCCCGATGCATACGGACGCGGAAGAATTATTGGTGACTACAGGCGTGTTCCTCTTTATGGCGTGGACAGGCTGATTGAGGATAAAATCAGAGCAAAAAAATCTCATGATTCTGAGCCAATGTATGGGGAATTGGTTAAGCATATTGAGGAGATTTCCGAACAAATTAAGGCTTTGAAAGAACTAAAGGAAATGGCTGCCTCATATGGATTTGATATCTCCAGACCTGCTGAAAATACAAAAGAGGCATTCCAATGGCTATACTTTGCATACCTCGCTGCTATCAAAGAGCAAAACGGTGCTGCAATGTCAATCGGCAGAATTTCTACATTCCTTGATATCTATGCTGAACAAGACCTCAGAAACGGAGTATTTACTGAAGAGGAAATACAGGAACTTGTTGACCATTTTGTTATGAAACTCAGAATGGTTCGATTCTTGAGAACTCCTGCATATGATGAGCTTTTCTCAGGCGACCCTACTTGGGTTACTGAAGCAATCGGTGGTATGTGCGAAGACGGTCGACATATGGTTACTAAGATGTCATATCGTTTCTTGCATACACTTGTAAATCTTGGCCCTGCACCTGAGCCAAATCTAACAGTACTTTGGAGTGATAAATTACCTGAAAACTTTAAGGAATTCTGTGCCAAAATATCAATAGAAACCTCATCAATTCAATACGAAAATGATGAACTTATGCGTGAAAAATTCGGTGATGATTATGGTATTGCTTGCTGCGTTTCAGCTATGAAAATTGGTAAGCAAATGCAGTTTTTCGGGGCAAGGGCTAATCTTGCAAAGGCTTTGTTATATGCATTAAATGACGGCCGTGATGAAATATCTGGTGAAAGGCTATGTGAAGGCGTAGGTCAAATTTCAGATGGTCCCCTCAAATATGATGAAGTTATGGAAAAGTTTGACTATGTTTCAGAATGGCTTACAAAACTCTATATAAACACATTGAACATTATTCACTTTATGCATGATAAATATTGCTATGAACGCTTGCAAATGGCTTTGCATGATGAAGAAATTGTCCGTACTTCTGCTTGCGGAATTGCTGGCCTTTCAGTTGTTATCGATAGCTTATCAGCAATTAAGTATGCTAAGGTTACACCTATTAAAAATGAAGATGGCTTAATTGTTGACTTTGAAATAGAAGGTGATTACCCTAAATTCGGTAATAATGATAGCCGTGTTGACGAAATAGGAACTATGATTGTTGAGCGTTTTATGACCCGTCTTTCAAAACGCAGAACATATCGTAACTCAATCCCTACTATGTCAATCCTCACAATTACCTCAAATGTAGTCTATGGTAAAAAGACTGGCTCTACTCCTGATGGACGAAAAGCTGGTGAGCCTTTTGCTCCCGGTGCTAATCCAATGCATGGTAGAGATACAAACGGTTGTATTGCCTCAATGCTATCAGTTGCAAAGATACCTTATGACTTTGCTGAGGATGGTATATCATACACATTCTCAATTGTTCCAGCAGCACTTGGCAAAACAGATGAGTCAAAAATCAAAAACCTAGTTTCATTACTTGACGGATATATTAAAGAAAAAGGGCATCATATAAATGTCAATGTTCTTAACCGTGAAACATTACTTGACGCTATGGATCATCCTGAAAAATATCCTCAATTGACAATTCGTGTTAGTGGATACGCTGTTAACTTTATTAGACTTACCCGTGAACAACAGCTAGATGTTTTACACAGAACATTCCATACAATGATGTAATAACAGTAAAAGGATTTGTTAAAATGACATATGGTTATATCCATTCCTATGAAAGCTTTGGAGCTTTAGACGGTCCTGGAATACGCTTTGTAGTGTTTCTTTCCGGCTGTCCTCTCCAATGCCTCTACTGTCATAATCCAGATACATGGATACAGAATACAAAAATTAAAACTACTGCTGATGAGTTAATCGCAAAGGTGTTACCATATAAAAACTTTATCTCCAATGGTGGTGTGACCATCTCTGGCGGTGAACCCCTATTACAGGCAGATTTCTGTGAAGAGTTTATTCTTAGCTGTAAAAGAAATGATATCCACACCGCAATTGATACCAGTGGTATCATTCCTTTAGATATTTCTAAAAAAGCAATTGAATTTGCTGACCTGATTTTGCTTGATATTAAAGAAATTGATGAAGAGGACTGTATAAAACTCACTGGCAAGTCAAATAAAAATACCTTTGCAACACTTGAATATTGCGAACAAATAAATAAACCCGTATGGATAAGGCATGTTTTATTACCTCAATACACGCTTAAGGAAGACAAGCTAAAACGACTTGCAGAATATCTTAAAGGCTTTTCCTGCATTAAAAAAATTGAGCTTCTGCCATACCATGTAATGGGGAAATATAAGTGGAAGGAGCTTTGTATGCCTTACGCACTTGAGGATATCGACCCACCTACTGACAAAGAGGTTGCAGATGCTAAAGCAATATTCGGATTAACTTAATACTATAAAATTAGCCATACTGAANTTCAGTATGGCTTTTTTGATATCTCTTACATATTTATTTTATAACTCTATTTCCTATGCAGCTACATTATGTATCATTTTTTACAACTTCGCCAGGAAGGCGTAATGCTAAAAACAAAGCTGCTATCCAGGTAACACCAGTAAACCCCAATAAATTCAACAACAAAACCTTATTACGCAGGTAAATTCGCTTTTTTCTTGCTATCCTTATAGGCAATAAAAACAATGGTGATGCTAATAACAACAAAACTAAAAATATAAAGTACACTCCCATAAATCCTAAAATTATATTCAGTGAAAGTAATTCCTTAACTATTGCTGATAAAAACGAGTTGGGAAATATAAGAGATACATCATATCCTAATATAACCATTATAAGTGATAGCACAAATGAATAAGCATTTACAAATATTAAGCTAATCTTTTTATATGTATAATCAAATCCACATTTGATACATATTCCATATTTGTCAAACCTGCATCTGCCACCATTTTTGCACCTTATCCTTGCCAAGTCCCATACTCCATTCTGATTTCATTTATAAATCAAGCCAATTGAAATGCAATTTATCCCCTGTTTTTCATGCATAATATATTGGTCAGAATCTATTTTATTTTTATCATTGGTGTTTATATCATTTAGTATCTCAAAAATCCTTCCATTATTAAACAGACTCTTCTTTACCTGTTCAAAAACTTCCTTATCAGTAAACTTTATGTCTATATAATCCTTTCGCAAATCTATCGCATAAATTGCCTCCTGCTTAATAATATTATAGGCCTCATCATAATTGCTTGCAACCAGCTTATTTATGTAATAATAATTCGAATCATTTGAATCACATTTAGGTAGTGTATAATTATTACCCGACGGAAAATGCGTAATATTATGTATCTCATTATCCTTAACATTAAAATATAAATGCCATGCCCTACCTGAATCCTCTTCGAAGGACGGGTCATCCCATGTCAAATCTATATTATAATACTTGCCGTCAACCCTGACTATATTCCACTCATGATTTATACCATCATTTGTCTGTCCGACAACTGCCATTGCACTTAATCCAGACTTCCTTGCCAGATAAATCAGAGTCTTTGCATACCCCTCACATTGTGCTGAGTTATTTACCAAACAGCCATAAATTGTGCTTGTATCAGCATCTGAATCCTGCGAATACTGACAATTCTCTATTATATAATCATGAATATACAATAGCTTTTCATACTCTGTTTCCTTTTGATTTACTGCATCCAATATATTTGAGGCTTTTTCATCTATCCTTCGCTGATATTCTTCCTTTTCTTCCTTACTCATCTGGTATAACATTCTGACCTCCGACATTTTATCCGCTAGCATATACTGCGTGTCAAGGTAAAAAAAATCCGGCTCCTGCCTATATAGCAAATTAAATACCTTTTCATACTCATAACTACTTAAGGTATATGGCAGCTTTATCCTTTCGTCCATATTTTTAATGCTATTATACAGCACTGTATATGTTGCCTTTTCAACTTCTGTCAGCTGCTGATAAGGATATCTTAATTCTGCCATACTTTCATCAAGATAGTCAATTTGCATAAGTGGTTGAGATATAAATCTGCAACCACTTAATAAATGAGATATACTTAAAACTATTATAGATAAAAGTAACCGCCTTTTCATAATATTAATCAATCCCTTGCTCTATTTGTTCTGTCTCCATAATTCTTGCCTTAATCTTTGTAACCCAATTATCCTCTGTCACAAGGGCAGTAAGTTCCAAGCCCTGATATTCTACTGACGGCGTTTCATCTCTATTAGGTATTCTACCCAGTATATCAACAAATAACGCACTCATTGTGTCATAATTATGGTCATCAGGTAAAATCACCTTAAGCTGTGGTAATATGTCCTCAGGGTCTGCTGAGCCGTCTATAACATAAACTCCTTCAGATATTTCAGAAAGCTCTGCTTCCTCATCATCATATTCATCCTGTATATTCCCTACAATTTCTTCTAGCAAATCCTCCATAGTTACCATACCAGCAGTACCACCATATTCATCGACAACTATGGCAATCTGTGCTTTTTTCAATGTCATCTTTTCAAACACATCATTACACTTGCTTGTTTCAGGCACATACATAACCTTGCGTATAAACTGAGAGATATCAATCTCATCTATTTTTTCATAGCCAATCAGACACAATAAATCCTTAATATATAAGACTCCGATTATGTTATCAATAGTGTTTTCATAAACAGGTATTCTTGAAAATCCCTCATTTATTGCAAGAGTAACTATCTGTGAAATCTTTGTATTAACATCTACTGAAACTAAATCCGTCCTATGTGTCATCACCTCAGATACAGTTACATCACCGAATTCAAAAATATTATTAATCATAGTCCTCTGGTTCTCTTCAATAATGCCCTTTTCATTACCAGCTTCAACCATCATCAATATTTCTTCTTCCGTCACAACATCTTTTTCACTTGATACAGGAACTCTTATAATTTTACATATCAATGTTGAAACTACAGAAGCAATTGTACTGAATACGGACAAAACAGAAATAAGCAATTTTACAACACCAACACATTTCACTGCAAAGCTATCCTTTACATTTATTGCAATATGTCTAGGTATTGTATCTGTGAAAACTACAATAACCATAGCAGTCAAAAGAGATATTATCAGTATTGAAACTGCCTGCAAAACACCTGATTTCACACCATTGAGGACTCTGCCAAGAAAATTTGTAAGTATTGGATTAAAAGACAGTATTGAGCATATGGAAATAAATACGCTTGAAAGTGCCCTTTGAATTGAAAAGGCTATCATCATTTTTGTTGGTGTTTCAATAAGCTTAAGCAGTTTCTTATAGTTTTTATCCTTTTCTGCCAATGTTTTTACTTTTGAATCGTTTATTTCCATAATAGCGTGTTCACATACAGCAAAATATGCTCTTAGTATTACAAAAATAAACAAAATAACTAAAAAAATTGTCGTACTTCGACTCGCATCTGGGTCCATAATCTTCTCCTTTATAGAATTTATTTATCCTTTCGAGGATTACCTTTAGTATATAATATAGACTTATTCTTGTCAATGGACTAAAAGCTACAATTTGGATACAATAAATTATACCAGTATTTTTCAAAAATGAGGACGGTACCTAGTAGCACCGTCCTGTATATTTATTATTTTATGTTTTTTACTAATTTATATTCTAAGCTGTCTACAAGCGCCTCAACAGATGCCTCTATTATATCCGTTGATGCTCCAACCGTTGTCCATACATCTGTTCCATCAGTTGTTTCAATCAAAACCCTTACTGTTGCAGCAGTTGCTGCACCAGAATCCATTACTCTTACTTTATAGTCAACTAGATGTACCTCATCAAGCTGTGAATAGAATGAACTCAACGCCTGTCTGATTGCCTTATCTATTGCGTTTACAGGTCCTTTCCCCTCATCAGCGGAAATTTCTGTTTTATCCCCAACCTTTACCTTGACAATTGCACTGTCAAGCATATTTGTTTCTTCAGATTTTTCACCAATGATTTTATAATATTCAATATGAAAAAATGGTTTGTATTTTTTCAAAAATCTCATAACCAAAAGCTCAAATGATGCCTCTGCAGCTTCATACTGATAACCTAGATACTCTTGTTGCTTTATCAGCTCAATAATCTGTCCTACCTCAGGTCTATCCTTTGTAAGCTCAGGTGCAATCTTATTCAGCTTATCCATGATAACTGCACGGCCAGCAACCTCTGAGACCAGAATATTACGCTCATTTCCTACTGCACACGGTTCAATATGCTCAAAACTCTTTGAGTTTTTCTTTACACCATCAACATGCATTCCAGCCTTATGTGTAAACGCATTTCTTCCAACATATGCATGTGAATCTGGAAGAACTATATTGGAGATTTCAGCAATATGTCGTGCTGTCAAAGTAAGCAAAGGCATTTTTTTAGGGTCTATACAATCATATCCTAACTTGAGCTGCAGGCTTGGAATAATTGCTGAAAGATTAGTATTGCCACACCTCTCACCTGTACCGATGAATGTTCCCTGAACCTGCATAGCACCAGCCTTAACTGCTGAAATACTGTTTGCAACTGCACATTCCATATCATTATGACAATGAATTCCTATCGGAACATCCAATTCTTCAGCGCATTTCTTTGTGATTTCATATATCTCATCAGGAAAGCATCCACCATTTGTATCACAAAGCACTATCCTTGAGGCACCAGCTCTTGCTGCCGCTTTAAGTGTGTCAAGTGCATACTCAGCAGATAATTTATAGCCATCAAAGAAATGCTCCGCATCATAAAACACGGTTTTACCTAAGCCAACCAAATAGCTGACTGTATCAAAAATCATATCAAGGTTTTCCTGTAAGGTAGTCTTTATAATCTCCTCAACATGTAGCTTTGAGCTCTTGCCAAAAATGGAGATATAATCAGCACCCGACGCAACCAATGCATTTAAATTGCTGTCCTCTTCGGGCTTAATTCCCTTTCTTTTTGTAGCACCAAAAGCAACCAATTTTGAATTCTTCATTTTATATTCAGTTGCCTTTTGAAAAAATTCTACATCCTTTTGATTTGAAGACGGATTTCCAGCTTCGATATAATCTACTCCAAACTCATCAAGTGCCTTTAATATATTTAGCTTATCAGCTACCGAATATGAAATTCCACATCCCTGCGCCCCATCCCTAAGGCTGGAATCGAATACTTCAATTTTTCTCATATCGCAACTCCTCTTTAATGTGTATCAATACAAAGTATCGGCTCATGAACAGATGCACCAGCAGGAACCATTGGCAAAACATTGATATCCTTACAAATCCTACAGTCAATTAAAACAGGTTCATTAAGCTCAATCGCTTTCTTTAATACCTCTTCAACCTCAGATTTCTTGCTTATTCTGTATCCCTTTAATCCAAAGGCGTTAGCAAGCATAACAAAATCTGTGTTCTTATCAAGTGTGGTATTTGAAAAACGCTTATCATAAAACATTCTTTGCCACTGTCTAACCATACCTAAAACATTATTGTTAAGTATAAGCTCAATAACAGGTATTTTATATTTTGCCATTGTTGAAAGCTCCGTTAAATTCATGTAAAAGCTGCCATCACCAGCAATATTAACAACAGTTTTTTCAGGATTTCCTATCTTTGAGCCAATTGCTGCACCTAAGCCATAACCCATTGTGCCAAGTCCACCGGATGTTGCAAAGCTCCGACGCTCTCTGAAATTATAAAATTGTGCTGTCCACATCTGATGCTGTCCTACTTCAGTTGAAATAATTGCCTTACCACCTGTAAGTCTATCAAGTGTTTCAATTACATACTGCGGAAGTACAGCCTCCTCATCATCAGATTGCATATAAACAGGATACTGCTCCTTCCATGAGTAAACCCTATCCATCCACTCCTTATGGCTTTGCTGAGGTAAAAGACTATTTAGCTCTTTTAACACATAAGCAAGGTCACCAACAACATTATAATCAACAATTATATTCTTATTTACCTCAGCTGGGTCAATATCAATATGTAAAATCTTTGTGCTTTTTACAAAGGTATTAGTATCACAGCTTACTCTATCACTAAAACGGGAGCCTAATACAATCATTAAGTCACATTCGCCAACAGTAAGTGACGATGTTTTTGTGCCATGCATTCCAAGCATACCAATATATCTCTTGTCTGTATTATCAAAAGCACATTGCCCCATAAGCGATAATGCAACAGGTGCGTCAACAAGCTCAACAAATTTCTTAAACGCATCAACCGCATCCGAGTGCACAACCCCTCCGCCTGCATAAATAAATGGACGCTCTGCTTGCTTTATTATTTCAACTGCAGTTCTTATTTCCTCATCAATAGAATCACTTTTTTCATATACATACTTCTTAAGTTCCTTATTCTCAAACTCCACCATCTCTGCAGTTATATCCTTTGGAACATCTATCAAAACAGGGCCCTTTCTTCCCTCATTAGCGATATAAAATGCCTCTCTTACTATATCAGCAAGCATATTTACATCCTTCACTATATAATTATGCTTTGTAATTGGCATAGTTATTCCTGTTATGTCAACCTCCTGGAAACTATCTAATCCAAGCAAATTCCTTGCCACATTTCCAGTAATCGCCACCATAGGAACTCCGTCCATATAAGCAGTTGCAATTCCTGTCACAAGATTGGTTGCACCAGGACCTGATGTTGCAATTACTACACCCGTTTTCCCAGTTGTTCTTGCATAGCCATCAGCAGCATGCGATGCACCCTGTTCATGTGATGTAAGAATATGTGTTATCTTATCACTATACTTATAAAGTGCATCATATATATTAAGCACCGCACCGCCCGGATAGCCAAAAACAGTATCAACGCCCTGTTCCATTAAACAATGTACAATTACTTCTGCACCATTTAATCTCATCTTTCTCATCCCTTTACATAATATTTTTGATTTTACAAAACAAAAATGCTTCACCTCTTAAAACTTAAGAGGTGAAGCATATAATTACTCCACGGTACCACTCTTATTGGCATAAAATGCCCACTCAACCACATCCAACAATGTGTATCTCTATAACGGGAGATATCCGTTCCAACTTACTAGCTAAACAGCGTTCGGCGGACAGCTCAAAGGGGATTTAATCACAAAAATTCTTTACTGTTTCACACCAACCAACAGCTCTCTGAAAAAGGATTGTTTTTGCTTTATTCCTTATCATCGCTTTTTCATTTACTTATAATATAACTTTACTATATCATAGGTTTTGCTATTTGTCAATATAAAAATTACATAATTTGATACAAATCTTATTATAATATACTGTGTAAAATGCCTGTATAAAATAATAATACTTGCAAATAATATTTCTATAATTCTGTAATGGGGGTATGTATATGGAAATGAACACTCAAGATTATCTTAAAAAAGCTTTGCTGGACACTCAGGAACGTATAAGAGATTTTATGAACTATTCTCAAAAGATAGATGACGAAAATCTTCAGGACTTCTTTAAGAAATATGCTGAATCCGAAGGATATCAAGCGCAAAAGCTACAAGAATATATTCAGTCATATCAGTAATCGATTGGAGGTATGTATGCAGGATAAGGATATAAACGCCAAAGCAAACACACAAGATAACGAAAATCAAAATAAAGGGCATAACGCTAAAAAGGAGGCCTTAGGCCCCAACATCAGAAGAAAATAGCCATCTCTCCGATTTTTTATAATAAAACCCTCTTTAAGTCAGCCAGAAGGAATGTTTCCCTCTGGCTGCTTATTATATGAAAAGGCTCCTGTTTTTTACAGGAGCTAATCTTTNGTGCATACATGACAAAAACCAAAGAGATACATTAATTACAAGCAATTCACCTACGGGTAGCCTATTTACAGGACTTTATATTTGATTGATATTTTTACGGTATTCCAAATAGTTTTCAAGAATAATCGTAGCAGCTACTGCATCAATAATTGCCTTGCGTTTCTTGCCCCTCGTATTAGTCTGATTAAGATAATTATGTGCAGAAACAGTTGTGCAGCGTTCGTCCCACATTTCAACTGGTATACCCACCTTTTCTGCAAGAGTATCCGCAAACAGCTTGCACCTATCAGCTCTTTCTCCGACTGTACCGTTCATATTTACAGGATATCCCACAATAATCTTCTCTATCTTGTTTTCCTTTACAAGTTCAGATACCTTCAATATACAATTATCAAAATCCTTTTCCTCTACCACACATAACGGAGAGGCTAATAGCTCCATTTTATCGCATACTGCAAGTCCTGTTCTCGAATCACCAAAATCAACTGCCATTATTTTCATTTGCTTAATTCTCCACTTTTCTCTTCGGATTTATGCCAATCAGAAAATGCTAATGTTGAAAGCTCACATGGCAAATGGTCTGAATTATTTTTATATATTATTCTGGGAATTAAATCATCTTCGTATTCAATAAGAGAAACAGAAGTATTGTCCGACCAACCCATCTCCTGGATCTTATCAAGAGTCTTTCCACTTGCAAAGCATAAATAGGTCTTTATCGCACAACCATGTGATACTACGGCAATATTCTTCCCCACATTCTGAGAAACAATATCCCCTATCGTTTTCTGCATTCTCTCCGAAACTTCAACCAAGCTTTCGCCATCTTCTATGTAAAACTTGTGCATTTCATATGTCCAGAGATTGTATTCGACAGGATAGAGAAGAGGGATATCCTTCCACCTCTTCCCTTCCCATACCCCACCATTAATTTCAATTAACCCCTCATCATAAGCAATATCAAGCCCATGATACTTATTTACAGCCTTTGCAGTTTCCTTCGCGCGTATTAAAGGACTTGAGTATATAGCATCAAGTGGAATATCTTTAAACCTCTCGCTAAGCTCTACAAGCTGCCTATATCCCTTTTCAGTTAAATTTTCATCTGTTCGCCCCTGAAAGGTTTCATTTATATTGCCCATTGCCTCTGCATGACGAATCAGATAAACTCTTGTTACCATGATTTAACACTTCCAATAATTTCTCTTACACTTGATATACCATTTTTATCAAGATATTCATTAATTCCATCTATAATTTCAATTGGTGCAAACGGATTTGCAAACATAGCTGTTCCAACCTGAACTGCAGTTGCACCAGCCATCATTAGCTCTATTGCATCATTAGCAGTTGCAACTCCCCCCATACCTATAACAGGTATCTTAACAGCATTTGCAACCTGCCATACCATTCTCACTGCAACTGGAAATACTGCTTTGCCCGATAGTCCGCCAACATTATTCCTTAAAACAGGACGACCTGTCCTAATATCAATTCTCATACCCAAAAGTGTATTTATTAGCGATACCGCATCAGCACCCTCTGCCTCAACAGCCTTAGCAATACCAGCAATATCAGTTACATTTGGCGATAGCTTAACTATTAGTGGCTTTTTTGTTACCTTTCTTACAGCAGCAGTTATTCCAGCCGCGCTGTCGCATGATACACCAAAGGCTACTCCACCCTCTTTTACATTAGGACATGAAATATTAAGCTCTATCATGTGAGCATCTGTTTCCTCAAGCTTTTTTGCAACCTCGATATACTCCTCAACGGTTGAACCAGCGATATTAACGATGATTACAGTTTCCTGCTTCATAAGATTTGGCAATTCAACCCTTATAAACTTATCAATTCCCGGATTTTGCAAGCCAACTGAATTCAATATTCCGCTTGGAGTCTCAGCAATTCTTGGCGCTAGATTTCCCAGCCTGCTCTCAAGAGTCGTTCCCTTTGTCGCAATGCCTCCTAGCTTTGATAGAGGATAAAAGCGTCCATATTCTCTGCCATATCCAAAGGTTCCCGATGCAGGGATAACCGGATTTTTAAACTCAACTCCTGCTATATTTACAGATAAGTCGGCCATTACCAGATTACCTCCTTTGCATTAAATACAGGACCATCCTGACAAACATGAGCATGAATCTCCTGCCCGTTTCTTATTGCCTTACATGAACATACTAGACAAGCTCCTACTCCACAGCCCATTCTCTCCTCAAGCGAAACCTGACATTCAATATCATTTTCCATTGCAATTTCAGCCACTGCCTTCAGCATTGGCCTTGGCCCGCAAGCAAAGATAATATCAGGCTTTTCTGCCTCTATTTCTTCTATAAGTGGTATTGTTACAAATCCTTTTATACCCATACTACCATCATTTGTGCAGAGTATTGTTTTTGCTCCCATTTCTTTAAAATCATCTTGCAATATTACCATTGAAGAGCATCTAAAACCTGAAATTGCCACTGCTCTTTCCCCATATATTTTCGCAAGAGGGAGCATCGGTGGAGTACCGATACCTCCTCCGACAAGTATAACCCTTTTTGCGTTCTCATTTATTTTAAAACCCCTACCACCAACTGGTGCAAGCATATCAATCATATCACCTGCATTCAGTCTTGCAAGCTCTGCTGTACCCTCACCACGAACCTCGAATACAAAGCGTAAAGTTCCCTTTTCTGCATCTATATCACAGATTGAAATCGGACGACGAAGCGGAAATCCCTTTGGCAAGAGATGAACAAACTGTCCTGGCTGTGCTATCCTTGCAATGTCAGGGCATAAAACAGTATAATCATATATTTGCTTTGCAATCGCAGTCTTGTTTAATATACGGTACTCTCCCTGTGTATACCTCATATTTCCTCCATTTCATATAGCCTTATATCTTTGTTATATCAACCAAATCAACATCCTTCATAGTTCTTTCCGTCATAAGAACATTTGCAAGTGCTCTTGCAGTATCAATGGATGTCAAGCTACATATTGAGCGCTCAACAGATTTGCGTCGCATCTTAACGCTATCCCTTGCTGGCAAACGGCCCTTAGCTGATGTTGAAATTACATAGTGAATCTTTCCACTCTCAAGTAGTGTAAGCGTATTTGGCTCACCATCTGAAATCTTTTTAACAAGATTTGTTGCAATCATATTCTTGTTAAGCACACTTGCTGTACCACTTGTTCCATACAACTCAAAGCCCATTTGTGCAAATTTATCAGCAATTGCTATAACCTCTTGTTTATCGCTGTCACGAACGGATATTAATACTCCGCCCTCTCTTTTGAGGTCATATCCAGCAGCAGCCAGACCTTTAAGCAACGCGTCCTCAAAGTTCTTAGCGATACCCAAGCATTCACCTGTAGATTTCATCTCAGGACCTAGCATTGTATCAACATCCTGCAATTTCTCAAAGCTAAACACAGGAACCTTTACTGCAACATATTCACCCGATGGATATAAACCGCTTTCATATCCTAACTCTTTAAGTGTTGAGCCGAGCATAATCTTTGTAGCTATATCCACCATTGGTATTCCAGTAACCTTGCTGATATATGGAACAGTTCTTGATGAGCGTGGGTTTACCTCAATTACATATACCTCATTATTATACACAACATATTGAATATTAACAAGTCCGATAACCTTTAGTTCAAGTGCAAGTCGTCTTGTATATTCAATAATTGTATCCTGTATCCTCTGTGACAAGGTCTGTGCCGGATATACGGAGATAGAGTCGCCAGAATGAACACCTGCGCGCTCAATATGCTCCATAATTCCTGGTATGAGGAAGTCCTTACCGTCACATATAGCATCAACCTCAACCTCAGTACCCATCATGTACTTGTCAATAAGTACTGGATTTTCAATCGTATGCCTTGTAATTATACCCATATATTCAACAACATCATCTTTAGAGTGAGCTATAATCATATTCTGTCCACCCAAAACATATGATGGACGCAAAAGTACAGGATATCCAAGCTTTTCAGCTACCTCTACAGCCTCATCAGTGGTCATGACTGTAAAGCCCTCAGGACGAGGTATATTGCATTTTTCAAGCAACTCATCAAAGCGTTCCCTATCCTCTGCTGCGTCAATACTCTCAGCAGATGTTCCCAAAATATTAACACCCATCTCAGATAAATGCTTTGTTAGCTTTATTGCTGTCTGTCCACCAAACTGTACTACAACGCCATATGGCTTTTCAGTTTCAATTATAGCCTCAACATCTTCCTTTGTAAGTGGGTCAAAATAAAGCCTATCACCTGTATCAAAATCAGTTGAAACTGTTTCAGGGTTATTATTGCAGATTATCGCTTCATAACCTAATTCCTTTAAACTCCATACACAATGTACCGAACAATAGTCAAACTCTATTCCCTGTCCGATTCTAATAGGACCTGAACCAAATACAATTACCTTTTTCTTTCCAGTATCAGTTCTGTCTATAAACTGCTTAGCCTCATTTTCCTCATCAAATGTTGAGTAGAAATAAGGTGTTTCAGCCTTAAACTCTCCAGCACAGGTATCAACCATCTTAAATACCGCTCTTTTTCTTGTAGGGCATTTCTGTCCCGATATACGCTCAATTGTGCTGTCAAGATAGCCATAATTCTTTGCTATATTGTATTTTTCAAGAGTAAGCTCACCCTCTGCAAGCCATTTTTCAAGCTTAATAAGATTCAAGAGCTTATCTAAAAACCATTTGTCTACCTTTGTGATATCATATATCTCATCAACGGAAACTCCACGCTTTAATGCCTCATAAATCTGAAATATACGCTCATCTTCAACTGCCTGAAGCATTTCCAGCAACTCATCAATCGAAACCTTCTCATACTTCTCAAGATTCAAAGTATCTATTCCCAACTCAATAGAGCGAACAGCCTTCATCATTGCCTGTTCAAAGCTTGTTCCAATTGCCATAACCTCTCCAGTAGCCTTCATCTGTGTACCTAGTGTTCTCTTAGCATAAACGAACTTGTCAAATGCCCACTTAGGAAACTTTACAACTAAATAGTCAATTGAAGGCTCAAAGCAAGCATATGTCTTACCTGTAACCTGATTTACAATCTCATCAAGATTATAGCCAATTGCAATCCTTGTTGTTACCTTTGCAATAGGATATCCTGTTGCCTTTGAAGCAAGTGCTGATGAACGGGATACTCTTGGATTTACCTCAATTACTGCATACTCATAGCTTGTAGGATGAAGGGCAAACTGACAGTTACATCCACCCTCAACCTTTAACTCAGAGATAATATTTATTGCAGCAGTTCTAAGCATCTGATATTCCCTATCAGTTAATGTAACAGTTGGTGCAACTACTATACTATCACCTGTGTGAACTCCGACAGGGTCAACATTCTCCATTGAGCATACTGTAATTACATTTCCCTTATTATCACGGATAACCTCAAACTCTATTTCCTTCCAGCCGCTTATGCACTTCTCAATAAGTATCTGTGTAATAGGTGAAAGCCTTAGTCCGTTCTTTGCAATATCACGAAGCTCTGCTTCATTATGTGCAATACCGCCGCCAGTTCCACCCAATGTAAATGCAGGTCTTACAATTACCGGATAGTTAATTTCTTTTGCAAATTCAACAGCATCCTCTATGGTTTCTACAACCTTTGATGGAATACATGGTTCACCAATCTTCTCCATAGTATCCTTAAATGCCTGCCTGTCCTCAGCCTTATGAATTGTAAGAGGATTTGCTCCTAGTAGCTTCACATTATGCTTGTCAAGAAAGCCCTCCTTAGCAAGCTGCATTGAAAGTGTCAAGCCTGTTTGTCCGCCAAGTGTAGATAACAAGCTGTCAGGCTTTTCAATCTCAATTACACGCTTTACAACATCAAGTGTTAGTGGTTCAATGTAGATTTTATCTGCCATAGCCTTATCAGTCATAATTGTAGCCGGATTTGAATTTATAAGAATTACCTCAAGTCCCTCTTCCTTCAAAGCACGGCAAGCCTGTGTTCCCGCATAGTCAAACTCTGCCGCCTGCCCGATGACAATAGGCCCTGAACCAATTACTAAAACTCTCTTTATATCCTTTCTCAACGGCATATTATTGTACCCTCCTATCAGCAATTACTCCAATAAACTCATCATATAAATATGATATATCCAGCTCACCATTCAATCCGTCGGGATAAAATTGTACTGTAACTGCATTAATGTTCTTATAGCATAAGCCTTCACAGGTTTTATCATTTGCGTTTATATGTGATACCTCTGCAATGCTTTCATCTATGCTATCACCTATAACCACATAGCCATGATTTTGATTAGTAATATAAGTCCTGTCCTTTTTAAAGTCTATTACAGGCTGATTTGAACCTCTATGTCCATATTTCAATTTTTCTGTTCGTCCACCATGTGCAAGTGCTAAAAGCTGATGCCCTAATGCTATTCCAAACATCGGAATACCTAGTTTTGAAATCTCTTTAAGATTTTCTATAATCACAGTATTTTCAGCAGGGTCTCCAGGTCCGTTTGAAAGCACTATGCCATCTGGATTAATCTTCTTAATCTCCTCAGCATTTGTCTCTGCAGGCACAACAACTACCTCACAGCCTCTTTTTACAAACTCATTTATTATACTTTTTCTGCACCCAAAGTCAAGTAATACAACCTTATATTTGCTGTCAGCATTTTTATATACTACTTGTTCTTTGCATGTAAGATTTTTTACTACATTTGCAATTGTGTATTCTTTAAGTTGCTTTAAAAGCTCATCCTTTTTCTCATATACATTTTCAGTTGTAATAACACCATTCATTGCACCAGAATCACGAATTAATCTGGTTAAGCTTCTTGTATCAATTGAATGTATACCCACTATATTATTCTTAATAAGAAAATCATTTATATTACCCTGCGAGCGGAAATTTGACGGATAGTTACTCCATTCACGAACTATATATCCGCTTGCATATGGTCTGCTAGATTCGTTGTCTTCATCATTTACTCCGTAATTTCCTATCAAAGGAAAGGTCTGTACTATTATCTGTCCATAATAGCTTGGGTTAGTTAAAGTTTCCTGATAAGCAGTCATGCTTGTTGTAAATACAACCTCACCGAATGCTGTCCCCTTTTTACCAAATGACTGCCCCTCAAAAATCCTGCCATCAGCCAAAAGCAGATATGCTTTTTCACTAACATTAAACAACGCCATCTTATCATCCTTTCATATATCAAACTTTAATAATTAAGTACATGCTATCCTTCACTCTATTTGATATTTTTGATATTTATATATGAGGTAATGTCTTCCCTCATCCTTATTGCCTCTTCCCTTGCTGCCTTAGCAAAATCAATCTCTGCACAACCTGTATTTTTATAAGCACACATAATTGCCCTCGAGGAATTTACTATTGCTCCCAATCCGTTTTCATCAAATGCACCAGCAATACCCTCTGCTCCACCACCTTGTGCTCCATATCCAGGAACTAAAAACATTGTGTGTGGAAGTCTTTTTCTAAGCTCTGAAAGCTGCTTTGGATAGGTTGCACCAACAACAGCNCCAACTGATGAATAGCCATATTTGCCAATCTGGTCCTTACCCCAATTTTCGCACATATCCCCCATAATTGCATAAACAGGTGTTCCGTCAATTAGCTTATCCTGTAACTCTCCACTGGATTTGTTTGATGTCTTAACTAGAACAAATATTCCCTTATCCTTCTCCTTGCAAATCTTTAGCAATGGCTCTATTCCATCCGTTCCTAAATAACCATTAACTGTCAAGGCGTCTGCACCGAATGGCTCACAAATATTATCTCCAACCTTAACAGTGCCTAAATGCGCTGCTGCATATGCCTCCATTGTTGCACCTATGTCATTTCTCTTACCATCTGTAATAACAAACATACCCTTTAGTTTAGCGTATCTTATAGTTGTTTCAAGAGCCTTTATTCCATGATACCCGTACATCTCATAATAAGCAGCCTGTGGTTTTATCGCTGGAACTATATCACAAATTTCATCAATTATCGCCTGATTAAATTTACAAATTGCCTTTGCAGCCGCTCTCAAGCTCGTACCATCTTCATCAATATATTTTTTCTGTATAAATTGTGGAACATAGTCAAGTAATGGGTCAAGTCCTACCACTGTTGGATTTTTCATTTCAATTATCTTTTCTGTCAATCTATCAAAAGACATTTAAAGCACTCCTTTATGTGTTTGATATATTTTCAAGGATTGAATAAACCAGTTTTCCTTCTGAAATTGTTGCAACAGGCTTTCCTTTCAGCTTCATACCCTTAAATGCTGTGTTCTTTGATTTTGATACCAGCTTTTCAGGCTCAACTGTCCACTCCCTATCCAAATTAACAATCGCAATATTCGCAATGTTTCCTTCTTTGATTTTCTCAAGCGGCAAGCCCAGTAAGCGCCTTGGATTTACTGACATGAGCTCTATTATCCTGTCAAGCTTAAGCATTCCTGTATGATAAAAAGCTGTAAGCGTAGCTGAAAGTGATGTTTCAAGACCTACTACACCATTCGGCGCATTCATGAAATCAGACTTGTCCTCTTTTGAGTGTGGAGCATGGTCTGTTACAATACAGTCAATGGTACCATCAATAATACCTGTATAAACTGCCTCCCTATCTCTTTCCTCACGCAAAGGTGGATTCATTCTGTAATCTGCGTCCTTTGAAAGTAATTTCTTATGTGTAAGCATAAAATAATGGGGACAGGTTTCACAGCTTACTTTAACACCCATTTCCTTTGCAGATTTAATAAAATCAACACTACCCTCTGTACTTACATGGGCAATGTGAACCCTTGATTTAACTGCATTGGCAAGAGCAATTTCCCTTGCTGTGATACTATCCTCCGATGCTCTGTCCATACCCTCAACACCCAGCTGTTCGGATATGAAGCCTTTATGCACTATTCCCTTCCCTATAATATCCATGTCCTCGCAATGAGAAATTACAAGCAATTTGTTCTTGTTTGATTTCTCCAAAGCCTGGCGCATGATTTCAGCATTTCTTACAGGGCGACCATCATCAGAAACAGCGACAACGCCTGCCTCCTTAAGCATATTATAATCGCAAAGCTCTTCACCCATCATTCCTTTTGTAATACAGCCAACAGGATATACATTTACACCTGTATCCTTTGCCTTATCTATTATATACTCAACTGTTTCGNCGCTGTCAATTACTGGATTTGTGTTAGGCATGCAAGCCACACCTGTAAAACCACCAGCCAAAGCTGATTTTGCACCAGTCAGAATATCTTCTTTATATGTGTAACCGGGATCACGAAAATGAACATGCATATCAAAAAGCGATGGAATCGCAACTAACCCGCTGCCATCAATAACAGTATCAGCCGTTGTCTTGATTTCATCTGCAATTTCAATAATCTTACCCTCGCCAATAAATATATCACAGATTTTATCAAATCCGACATCTACTGCACGAATATTTTTTATCAAAATTGAGTCCGACATCTTTTTCACTCCTTTCATAATATTCGACTAAGTCATATCATATATGGCAACATTATCTTCTCCGTCAACTTCCTTAACCATAACCTTAACTGTTTCATCTCGTGATGTTGGCACATTCTTTCCGACATAATCGGGTCGCATAGGCAATTCTCTATGCCCCCTATCAATAAGCACTGCAAGCTGAATAGATTTAGGTCTACCTCTTTCTATGAGTGCATCAAGAGCCGCTCTCGTACTTCTGCCCGTATATATTACATCATCAACGATGACTACATCTTTATCCTTTATATCAAATTTAATATCGGTTTTATCAGATTCAGTTGTATTTTTTTCATCATCACGATAAGGAGTTATATCCAAAGCACCGACATTAACCTCTACATTTTCAAGCTCAAAAATTTTTTTTGCAATTCTGTTTGCTAAATGCACACCCCTTGAAAGAACACCGATTATGCAAAGCGTATTTGCACCTTTATTTCTCTCAAGTATTTCATATGTTATTCTCGCAACTGCCCGTTTCATTGCATTTTCGTCCATAATAACAGCTTTTTGTTTCAATCTATCACCACCTTAATAAAAATAAAAACGCTTATCCGTCACTGACAGATAAGCGTAAATCGGCTTATAGCTATACTTATGGCTATGAACTTCAAAAGCATTACCTTGTCAACCTCACGGGATCAACTTAAAGGATTTTATTTTTATTATTATATCACACCAAATTTGATTTGTCTAGTTATTTTTAAAAAAATTTTTGTTTTAAAACCTTAAGCTGTATATTTTATTCCCACCAATTACATTTGACTTTTTGTAACCGAAATGTTACAATATCATTAGTTCAGTAACTCTTTTGTAATAAATCTGAGCAATAAATTTTAGGAGGTAACTATTATGTGTTTCTCACAGATTTATAATATGATTTGTAATTTCTTTAAATCTTGCAGATGGTAATCAATAATGAACATAAAAACGGCTTAAACACTTTGCTTTAAGCCGTTTTACTTTTACTTTACTTTTTCAAAACAAAAACCCCTCTCGAAAGAGAGGGGTAAGTATTAGTGTTTGTTTATGGTGTTACTTTGTTGTTTCTGCTGGTGCTTTTTTAGCAAATTCTAATGCACTAGCATCTGCTTTTGTCTCATTTTTCTTTTGTGTTTCGTTAGGATATGTTCCAACATAAGGGCTTGATCCGTCCTTAGCCCAAAATGCAGCTAGTACCTCACCTTGCTCATTAAATTCAACACCCCACTTAGAACCTTTAGGAAGACCTGCAGCCTTAGCAACTGCTTCCTTAAAACTTCCCATGCTTTCAGGGAAAGTACCAGTAAAACCAAGATCAGCAGCGGTGTAGATA
>JGI24711J26586_10000156_pt1 | contig 48990 bp, 40 predicted proteins | sample BioPla3DNA1_FD_26586 | JGI IMG/M metagenome (IMG submission 26586)
AAGTATCGTCAAAAAATAAAATAAAAAAATAATATTAGCAAAATTTCAGTATGTAATCTACTCTAATATTTTAAAGCTAAAAGTTTATATTATTAAAGATACAGAATGAAAACTCATATGTAAATGAAAGGAATAATAACATGAAAAAATTAATTAAAGGGTTTAGTTTTGTAACAGCTTTTACTTTATTTAATATATGGACATTGCTAGCGTACTATTCAGCAAATCTTCCAGACAGTTATTATATTGCTAATGGAGATAAGCTATCATTAAATACAGTCATTGAAATAGAGGCTCAGATGCAAGATAAGGCAGTGCAGTCGCTTAAAAGCGAAACATTACCCTTATCACAAACTGCAACTTTAAAGCTATTTGGTTTAATTCCTGTTAAGGATGTAGAGGTACTTGAGGTTGAAACTCCCGTATTGATTCCGGGTGGNAATCCATTTGGAATAAAGCTTCTTATGGAGGGAGTAATGGTAGTTGGAATGGGTGAGGTTGAATGCAGNGATGGTAGAATTTGTCCTGCTACTGAGGCTGGTATAAAGCAGGGAGATGTAATTATATCAGTTGATGGAAAAAAGGTTAATTCAAATAATGATTTACAGAAGATTATTTCAGAATCTGGTGGAAGTCCAGTTAATGTGCAGATAAATCGTGATGGAAGAGAGATTACATTTGAGCTGACACCAGTGTTTTCAGAGTATANTAGAACCTATCAGGTAGGAATGTGGGTTCGTGACAGCACAGCTGGAATAGGCACTATGACATTTTATGAGCCATCAAGCGGTGCTTTCGGAGGACTTGGACATCCTATATGCGACATAGATACAGGCAGTGTAATACCTATCTCAAGCGGAGAGATAGTCGATGTAAAGATAAATAATGTAAAAAAGGGCTATGAAGGAGTACCCGGCGAGCTACAAGGCAGCTTTATTTCAGGTGATGCAATAGGAATACTAAACAAGAACAATAAATACGGTGTATTCGGCAGCCTTTTGATAAAACCTGATACAAGCAAGGCAATACCTATGGGATTAAAGCAGGATGTCAGGGTTGGCGAGGCAACTATTTTGACAACGGTAGATGGTACAATTCCAAAGGAGTACAGTATAAGCATTGAAAAGATTGATTACAGAAACAATGATACCGCAAAAAATATGGTAATAAAAATTACAGATAAGGAATTACTTGAAAAGACAGGTGGTATTGTGCAGGGTATGAGTGGCAGTCCAATTATACAGGACGGCAAGCTGGTTGGTGCAGTTACGCATGTTTTTGTAAATGACCCATCTAAGGGCTATGGCGTCTTTACAGAGAATATGTATGAATTGGGCTTATAGCTTAAGGATACAAAAAAACTGCCCATTACAGACGAGTTATATGCTTGTCTGTAATACATATAACATAAAGTTAAAGTATTCAGAAAAAGCACACACGTCCATAATGACAGTTACATTTAAATATAAAANTTATTTAAAATAAATTCTAAAATTTATTTATCTGCTTTCCTCGCTAAAACCACTTTCCACCAGGTCAACAAGAGCATCAACAGCAGTCTGTTCATCGGAACCGTCAGCAATAATTCTAATTGCAGTACCACCAACAATACCTAAAGAAAGGATACCGAGAAGACTTTTTGCATTTACGCGGCGCTCTTCTTTTTCAATCCAAATGGAAGATTTAAATTCATTAGCTTTTTGAATAAAAAAAGTAGCTGGTCTAGCGTGCAAGCCAACCTGATTTTGTACCATAACATCTTTTACATACATATTAACACAACTCCCTAAATTAAATTCGATAATTAATATACCTGTTACGACTAGCAGAAAAAAGTCTAAACCCAATAGTGCTCTGTTGATAAAGTATATTTACATTTCAAATTATTGAAAGGTTAAGTTACTTTTGGATTTTAACATTCCCTTTTGTTTTCCTTTGCTAATAACATTATACAAGCTAAAAAAATTATAGTCAACTTCAAAAAGGCTATATTGCTCGTTTTTGGGTGAAAGTTCTACGCTTTGATGATACCACTTTAAAAAAATTGTTCAATTTTTGTTAATAATCACGAATAATTTCTTAATTTTCTTACAATAAAAGGTTAATTATTTATATTATACAGTTTTCAACAGAACTTTGTATTAGCTTTTTACAAATAATATTTCCAAATTATTAACACAAAGTATATAAATTAAAGATTAAATTTTTTTAAATTATTAAAACAAATTTTTCTATCCTATTTTAAGGCNTAAAAATGCTATTATTTTTTATCTGTTAATAATTTTTTTGTATATTTTTCATATAAGTCTGGGCGTCTTTCTTTAGTAATTTCAAGACTTTTTTGGTGTCGCCAGTCTGCTATGTTTTTGTGATGTCCTGATAAAAGAACTGAGGGAACAGCTTCATTTTCCCATATTTCAGGACGCGTATATTGAGGATATTCCAAAAGCCCGTTGAAATGGCTTTCGTCCTCAAAGCATTCAGGGCTTGACAGTACACCATCACACATACGGGCAACGCTGTCGATTAGAACAAGCGCTGGAAGCTCTCCTCCTGTTAAGACATAGTCGCCGATGGATATTTCCTCATCAACAATTTTATTTATCACACGCTGGTCAACACCCTCATAATGCCCGCAAATTATGAAAATATCCTTCTTGCGTGATAATTCAACAGCTTTTGATTGTGTTAAAGGAATTCCTTTTGGTGTCATATATATAGTATGCGGTTTGCAGTTGAGCTGTTCACAGACAGATTTGTAGCAGTTATATATAGGCTCGGCCTGCATCACCATGCCCATACCGCCACCATATGGAATGTCATCAACTCGTCTATGTTTATCCTCAGTATAGTCACGAATCTGCACACATGATATATCAATAATGCCTTTTTTCCTTGCTCGTCCAATAATACTTTCTGATAAAACTGTCTCACACATTTCTGGAAATAAAGTTGCAACCCTAATTCTCATCATCAAAAAGCCCTTTCAATGGCCTAATTTTCATTGTAGCATTTTGTATATCAGTTTCAATTATAACATCAGCTATTGCGGGAACAAGGTAGCTTTTATTTTTTCCTTTAATGTTATAGACATCATTTGCACCTGTTTGCAAAACCTCTTCAATTATGCCATAGTATGCTCCAGTGTCTACATCATAAACCTCTAATCCAATTAAGTCCTGTATAAAATATGTTTTTTCATCAAGCTCCACATCATCTCTGTTAATATATAGTATAAGGTTTCTAAGCTTATTTGCGTCATCAATATTATCAATGCCCTTAAGCTTTAGTATTGCCATGTTTTTATGATTTCTTGCATTCTCAACCTCAATTTTTTCTTTTTTATCGCCAATATATAATTTATCAAATTCGCACAAAAAATCAACAGAATCACACCAAGGTATAACCTTAATCTCGCCTTTTAGCCCATGAACATTAATTATTTTTCCTATTTCAAGATATTGCTTTTGCATAAAAAGCTCCTTTCTTATCATTGTAATATTCAACATTACTATATGAATCCGGAATTATATTAAAAAAATTATATAATAAAATTTATTATACCATAAAAAAATTAATCGCGAAAGGGTAAAATAAAAAAAGATACCCCTCCAAGTTGGAATTACCAATTTGGAGGGATGATTTTAAAAATAGGTTTTGTTTTAACAAATAGTTACTTAAAATGACACTTTTATTTTGTAAGTATTCTTAGTAATCCTGATACATCCAATGAATTTATAAATCCATCGCCATTTATGTCTGCATTCTTTGGAGCAGGTATTGTTTTACTTGCGCCAAGAACATATTTTTTTAGAGTTAGCAGGTCAGCAATATTTATTTGCTCATCACCGTTAACATCGCCAAGAACAATCTTGCGTCCCTCAGGTTCGCTTCCGAAAACAAGCGTATCACCAAGATAAACTGGAACTTTCTTTGTAATAGCATAGTCCTCATCAAGATTTTCTCTGCTGAAATCATTTGTAGGGTCCCAGTTACTATTGTAGTTTTCGTCCTGTCCTACGATAACAGCGAACTGAACCTCGCGGCTACCATATAGCTTATATCCAAACCAGTCAATTTCAATGTAATAGGTGCCGTTATCATCCCAGCTGTAAGGACCACTGATATTTACAGGTCCATCATAGGTTGCCTCATTTTCGTCATAATATTTTTCTATTCTTACATCTTCAATACTTTGGCCAGCCTTAGTAAGCTCATCAATATTAAAGAAGTATCTGATTTTAAGATTATTCACATATCTTGGAGGAAGGAAGGTATTTGCGTGTAGGTTGAAGGTAACCTGTGTACGCTCAAGGTTTTCCTGCTCTAGCTTTCCTTCAATATAAAACTCAATAATTTCACCCTTCATGGACTCTTCGCTAGGAGGGAAGTTCTCCATAGGCTTATGTCCCAACTCTTCGCCATAGTAGTGATATAGACCTGCACAAGCACCTGTAAATCCAGCATTATAGTCAACTGCAACCTCATTGTAGATATAATCCTTTGTAATATCTAAATGGTAGTCTTTCTCGTCCGGACCACCAACCAATGCTCCCCAGAGGACATGAACCTGAACAGGAGGGTCATCCATGCTATAAGTTGTTGAGCCATGTGCTGCACGATGATGAGGATTTTTTGCTGAATTTTCAGCATATCCAACGATATATGAGCGGTCCATAGGGTTTTTACCCATTATATATTCCATCTGACTTCTTGCCCAATCAGCAAATCTCATATCGCCTGTTTCTTTTGTATAAACCAATGCACAGAGCTGAGCAGCGGTATTATATCTTGCTGAGCCATAGTTGTTAAGCATTGCGAATCCGCCAGGAGTCTGTAATAAGTATGTTCCGTCACTTGAATCCTCGTGAGGAATTACACCACCGGACCAGTATTCGATATTCCATCTGAAAATATACCAATCTCTTTCAGTATTTGTGATAGGAGCAAGTTTTGCAAACACACCGCCCCAGACTGTATCCCAGCAGTGAACCCAGATATTCTGCCATGTGTTACCTGTATCCTTAATAATTCTTTGTAAGTAGCCTGTATAATCTCTTGAGCCATTTTCGTTTACTACATCGCTTTCAGAGATAATATCCTCAATATAATTCCAATCGCCAGTACATTCATATAGCCAGACAGCAGCCCATGAAAGCTCGTCATAATCATAGCTGGAGGTATAGAACCCACCGTCATAGCCCAAGCCTCTGTTTTCAACAGCAAATTTATAAAGTGCAATAGCCTTCTTAAGGCTTTCTTCAGCATATTCAGGTTCAGTATCCTTGAAGTTGAGATAATTTATTGCAAGAGAAGCTGCAGTACCCGCACACATATCTGAAGCAGGTGTATCAACTGTTGCAAAATATGCAGGTCTTGCAAAGCCAAGCAAGGACTCATTCTGCAATTCAGGGGGGTTCCAGTAGTTGTGGTCGATATCACCCTCACCAACCTGATAGCAGAAGGCGATTACATCACCATTTTCATCAAGATAAGTGGATTTCATATAGTAGTCATTAAACCAATGGAGAATGTCCTCCACATGCTTTTGCTGCCCTGATTTTATGTAGGCATCGCGAAATTCATAGTAGCCCCATCCCACAGTTGAGGCAGCATATGAACCTGGAAGTCCGAATTTAACATGGTCTCCGGCATCGTGCATACCGCCATCCTGGTTGATATATCCATCACCGTCGGGGTCAAGGATATGCTTATATTTTTCGATAAATTCTTCTGAGAGGTTTGTGCCTTTTTTATCCTCCCCCATAGGTTTTAGTGGAATTGCAGCATCCTCTGTATGGCAATCGCCCCTCCATTCAAGGTTTCCATCTGTAATTCCAGAACCGCATTTATTTGCGTCATAGAAGTACAAGGATAGCTGTAAGGCCTTTGCAAAATTGACTTCAACATCATCATACTCATCGGTAACAGCTGTTGCCAAGAGGGTAGATGAGCAGGTGGAAGAAGCCAAAACAGCCGATGTAGCAAGTATGCATACTTTTTTAAGAAGCTTTGATTTTATCATTTATCCCATTCCTTTCAATAAATTATTATATCGATAACATAATACTTATAGATAGATTATATAATAATTTCATAATAATTACAAGGGATATACATTTATTTTCAATATTTAAAACACAGATTTTATGTAATAGTAAAAAAGTTAAGACAATTATTGTAGGAAATAACAAAAGCGTGACAATCTCTATGATTGCCACGCTTTTTTACGCTTTCAGCCAAATCTGTCCTTTAGTTTACTAAAGAAGGATTGCCTTTTCTGATAGTTTTTATCAGTTAACGAATTTTCAAAGTCTTTAAGTAAATCTTTTTGTTTCTTTGAAAGGTTTTTTGGAACCTCTACAAACACCTTGACATATTGGTCGCCTCTTTCGACCTTACCAAGCTTTTGAATACCTTTATTCTTTAGACGGAATACAGTTCCGTTTTGGGTACCCTCATTAATGGAATATTTAACATTACCATCAATAGTCGGAACAGTAAGTTCATCTCCTAAAACAGCTTGAGTATAGGTTATTGGTATTTCACAATGCACATCGAATCCATCTCGTGTAAATACAGGGTCGGGTCTTACGGTAACATTTACATGAAGATGTCCGTTTGGACCTCCGTTAAAACCTGAATCACCCTGATTAGGAACACGAAGTACCTGTCCGTTATCTATACCAGCAGGAATTTCAACATTAATAGTTTTCTGTACTCGGTTTCTTCCACTACCGCTGCATTTTGGACAGGGGTTGTTGATAACCTTACCCTTACCATTACATCTTGAACAAGTCTTTTGGGATTGTATTACGCCGAATGGTGTTCTTTGTGCAGTTTTAACAACACCTATACCTCTACAATCAGGACAGGTTTCAGGAGAGTATCCTTTTGCTGTACCATCTCCGTTACATTCGCTACAACGCTCCATGCGGTTGATTTTAACATCTTGTTTTGTGCCTTTGCAGGCCTCCATAAAGCTAATGTTAATAGTGGTCTGAATATCCTGTCCTCTGCGTGGAGAATTGGCATTTGCGGTTGAAGAACGGGAGCTACCAAAAATACCGCCGAATATGTTGTCGAATATGTCACTCATATCGGTAAATCCGCCGCTGAATCCACCTGTAAATCCACCTCCGCCATAGGAAGGGTCTATACCTGCATGGCCAAACTGGTCATATTTAGACTTTTTATCAGGGTCGGAAAGTATTTCAAAGGCTTCTGTTGCCTCTTTAAACTTTTCCTCAGCCTCTTTATTGCCGGGATTAAGGTCGGGATGATATTTTTTGGCAAGTGACCGATATGCTTTTTTTATCTCTGCTTCAGATGCGTTTTTGCTCACACCTAAAACTTCATAGTAATCTCTCTTATTTGCCATAACTTACCTCCTGAAAATGTAGGTACGGACATTCCATCCGCCGGTTCGTAGCTGCATTTTTGCAGGCGAAAATGGTTTTTGGTCCTACAATCTGGGTAACCCTATGTTCAAGTTTTTTGGGCGGATTGTTTTTAAATCCACCCAAAAACATTTTGCAAAACTTAAACTTCGGTATAATCTGCATCTACAACACCGTCATCTGCATTACTGAAATTTTCAGGATTTGGCTCAGCACCTGCATTTTGTTGAGGAGCAGCCTGTTGGTAAACCTTAGTTGAAATTTCTTGGATTGCCTTTTGTAGTTCCTCAGTTTTAGCCTTAATATCAGCTGTATTATCAGTTTTAAGAGCTTCCTTCAAGTCATTAATTTTAGCCTGTACAGGCGCTTTATCGGATTCTGAAACCTTATCTCCAAAATCACTCAATGCTTTTTCGCATTGATAAACAAGGTTTTCACCAGCATTTTTTGCATCAACAGCTTCACGCCTCTTCTTGTCTTCCTCAGCGTATTTTTCAGCATCCTTAACAGCCTTCTCTATATCTTCTTTAGACATATTTGTTGAAGCAGTAATTTTTATATCCTGTGCTTTTCCTGTACCTAAATCCTTAGCAGAAACCTGTACGATACCGTTTGCGTCAATATCGAAAGTAACCTCAATCTGAGGTACTCCTCTTGGAGCAAGAGCAATACCGTCAAGTCTGAAAGTACCTAAGAGCTTATTGTCCTTTGCAAACTCACGCTCACCTTGTAGTACATTTATATCAACAGCGGGCTGATTATCCGCATATGTTGAGAATATCTGTGTTTTCTTTGTAGGAATAGTTGTGTTTCTTGGAATCATAGGAGTGCTTATTCCGCCGGCAGTTTCGATACCAAGTGTAAGAGGAGTAACATCTAGCAAGAGCAAGCCTTCCTTGAGGTCACCAGCAAGAACACCACCTTGATATGATGCACCAAGAGCAACACATTCGTCAGGATTAATGCCCTTAAATGGCTCCTTGCCGATTAAATTCTTAACAGCCTCCTGAACAGCAGGGATTCTTGTTGAACCGCCAACAAGCAATACCTTGCTTAAATCGCTAGACTTAAGTCCGCTATCCTGTAATGCCTGCTTAACAGGTTCCATTGTAGCTTGAACCAAGTCAGCAGTCAACTCATTGAACTTAGCCTGTGTAAGAGTTAAGTCGAGGTGCTTTGGTCCATTAGCATCAGCAGTAATAAATGGAAGATTAATATTTGTTGTAGGAGTTGAAGAAAGCTCAATCTTAGCCTTTTCAGCAGCCTCTCTTAATCTCTGCATAGCTATATTATCAGCTGATAGGTCAATGCCTTCAGTCTTCTTAAACTCAGCAACCATCCAGTTGATTATTCTCTGGTCAAAGTCGTCACCGCCAAGACGGTTATTACCAGCAGTTGCAAGTACCTGTTGAACGCCATCGCCCATTTCGATAATGGAAACATCGAAGGTACCGCCGCCCAAGTCATAAACCATTATCTTCTGGTCCTCTTCCTTATCAATACCATATGAAAGAGCAGCAGCAGTTGGTTCGTTTATAATTCTTCTTACATTAAGTCCAGCAATTTGACCTGCGTCTTTAGTAGCCTGTCTTTGAGCATCTGTAAAGTATGCAGGAACTGTAATAACAGCCTCTGTAACCTTTTCGCCAAGATATGCCTCAGCATCAGCCTTTAGCTTTTGAAGAATCATTGCGGAAATTTCCTGTGGAGTATAGCTTTTTCCGTCAATATTAACTTTATAGTCGGAGCCCATGTGACGCTTTATAGACATAACAGTTCTGTCTGGGTTAGTGATTGCCTGACGCTTTGCAACCTGACCTATAAGTCTTTCTCCGGTTTTTGTAAAAGCAACTACTGAAGGAGTTGTTCTTGAACCTTCGGAGTTTGGAATAACTACTGCATTTCCACCTTCCATAACGGCAACGCAGGAGTTTGTAGTACCTAAGTCAATACCTATAATTTTTGCCATAGTATAATCATCCTCTCAATATAAAATATAAAATTAAATTAGAAAAATAGATATATATTTTTATTAACCAAATATTTTGGATTGTAGGTTATTAATTTGCGACAGCCACCATTGCATAGCGTATAACCTTATCTCCAAGCATATATCCCTTCTGATAAACCTCACATACAGTATTTTCCTCAAGTTCTTCATTGTCTATACGCTTGATTGCATTATGCAGATTAGGGTCGAATGGCTTATTGAGGGCCTCAATTTCTTTTACATTCATTTTATTAAGAATTGATTTAAGCTGATTAAAAATCATCTCAATTCCAACACGATAATTGTCGTCTGAACATTCTGTTTGAAGAGCGCGCTCAAAATTATCTATAACGGGTAGCATTTCCAAAATACAATTTATTGTAGCGTCGGTATAGATTTCAGCTTTTTCCTTAACAGTCCGTTTTCTGTAATTATCATACTCTGCTAAAAGCCTCAAATATTTGTCGTTTGCAGAAGCAAGGGCCTCTTCAATCTTTTTTGCAAGCTCATCCTCTTCTTTTTTTTCATCTTCTCCTTTTTTTTCATTCGTCTCCTCAGCCTCGTTAACCTCATCAGTCGACTTTTTATTGACATCGGTTTCCTGAGCCTGATTTTTTGTTTCCTGTTCCTTTGTTTCTGTGGACTCCGTATCTTCTGGAATCAGGTCTTTCTCATTAATCACTTCTGTTATCATCCTTTCTGCTATAATCATCATCTTCCGAAATTAAATCTGTAATCTTCTGTGTAAAATACTCCAAATATGGAATTATCTTTGTATAATCAAGTCTCATAGGGCCGATAATTCCTAATGAACCAGCTTCCTTGTCACCTTTTTGGTACTTTGAAACTATAAGACTTGAGTTACCTATAATAAAGCTGTCTTTTTCATCGCTGAAAATAACTTTAATACCTTCAAAGCTTTTATCGATTAAGGATAGAACATTATTTTTGTTTTCAATAAAGCGAATAATCTCATTTTTATCAAGGTCATCACGATTAAGAAGATTTTTTTCTCCACTAAGAGTAATTTCTTCGTTTCTTAAGTCCTTTGACAATTCATAAATTCCTTCGATAAGAGGTGAAAGGGTAACAATATAAGCACCAAGTGAAGTAACGAGATTTTGAAACATTTCGTCTGAAAGGCTTTCAACTGATACACCATGAAGATTTTCTTGAACATATCTGCTAAAAAATTCAAGTTGACTTTGGTCTAAATCGAATTCAAGCCTACAAGCCTTGTTTTTTACATTTCCACTTGAGGTGATAAGCAAAATCACATACAATCTTTTGCCCGTAGGGATTATTTCAACCTTTGTTATTATTGAAAATTTCGGCGTAGCGTTGCTTGCAACCGTTGCACATTTTGTAATTTCAGCAAGTGCGGTAGTTGCGTTTTGAATTATAACATCTTCTGTATGCACGCTATTTATATTCAGCATCTCATCAAGTCGCCTTTTTTCCTCTTCAGAGAGGGCGCGTTTTTCAGCGGAGATAGTATCTATATAAACTTTAAATCCGCTAAAGGTAGGGATTCTACCGGCTGAAGTATGGGGTTGCTCAAGCAATCCAAGCTGTTCAAGAATTGCCATATCATTTCGAACTGTTGCTGCTGAGACATTAATCTCCGGTAGCATAGCTATTTTCTTTGAGCCAACCGGTTCTCCTGTCAAGATATACTCGTCAATAACAGCTCTTAATATTTTCAGTTTTCTGTTATTCACTTGAAATCTACCCTTTCTTAATTCTCAAGACACGCTTTTCTTTTGAGTGCTAGCACTCTATCTGGTTGAGTGCTAAGTATAATTTATCACTATAATTTAATTATGTCAAGAGTAAAAAATATATTTCGTGGATATTTCACAAAAATATTAATAGTAATCCATGCGTTTTGCACAATGAGGACAATGNGGATTTTCAAAATTTGTTTTAGATAGCCACTATTGACTTTTCTTAATTATTTGCTATAATAAAGAAATGTATATTGAATTTAAGGAAAATTTTTTTATATATTTTGGTTTGTATATTTTTAATAGGTTATAACAATGATAAATAGCTACTTTTACTAAATTCAATATACATTATATGGAGATGATATAGTAAAACAGGGAAAATTAAAAGGCTAGAAATCAAAATATTGTATAGGAATCATTTAAAGGGTGTGTAATGAACAATAAAAAAGAACAATATAAAAGGTTAATTTCTTTTTTCTCTGCAATTATAATTCTGACATTGACAACTGCGACATTTGGTTATGTTTGGTATAATTATTATGCAGGAGATATAATTCTTCCTTTTTACCGAAAAGGAAACTGGTTGCTTGTTGCAATTTACACAATTTTAACACTCTTGTTTTTTAAAGTATATGGCGGGTTTAAAATCGGGTACTTTAAAAAGGCTGATATGATTTATTCGCAATCGCTTGCGATTGTGTGCGTCAATGCTGTCAGTTATCTGCAAATAAGCCTTATTGGAAGACATTTTATGAATTTAATGCCAATGCTTATGATGACAATGCTTGACATAGCTATTATAATCAGTTGGACATTAATTATGACAGCGCTGCATTTAAGAATTTATCCGCCGCGTAATCTTATCATTGTATATGGCAGCAGGCAGGCTGAAAATCTTGTTAGCAAGATGAGCAATCGAATTGATAAATACATCATAAGTGCCTCCATCAAAGAAGAGGAAGGGCTTGAGGCGATAAAGGAAAGGATTACGGACTACGATGGTGTAATTATTTGCGATATTTCGCCGGATTTAAGAAATGATATATTAAAATTTTGCTTTGAAAATTCCATAAGAACTTATATTTCGCCTAAAATATCTGATATAATGCTAAGAGGTGCGGAAGAAATCAATCTCTTTGACACGCCTTTATTGCTTAACAGGAATTATGGTTTGACATTTGAGCAGAGATTATTTAAAAGGATACTTGATATTGCCCTGTCGGTAGTTGGTTTTATTGTTGCACTACCGATAATGCTTATTGTTGCGCTTGCAATCAAGCTATATGATGGTGGGCCTGTTTTTTATAAGCAAAAAAGGCTTACTATAAATGGCAAGGAGTTCTATGTTTATAAATTCAGGAGCATGATAATAGATGCTGAAAAGGACGGCGTGGCGAGGCTTGCTTGCGATGATGACGACAGAATAACACCTGTTGGTGCATTTATCAGAAAGGTTCGTCTGGACGAGCTTCCTCAGATTATAAACATTATAAAGGGTGATATGTCGGTTGTCGGACCAAGACCTGAGCGTCCTGAGCTTACCGAGCAGTATAAAAAGGACATGCCTGAATTTGAATTTAGGTTAAAGGTTAAAGCTGGATTGACAGGTTATGCGCAGGTTGTAGGAGTTTATGATACAACACCGTATGACAAGCTGAAAATGGATTTGATGTATATCCAGAATTATTCGCTTTTGCTTGATTTAAGGATTATATTAATGACACTTAAAACTGTTATTTTTCCAAGCAAAAATAATTCTAGTAATCAAAAATAATATAAAATGGAGAGAGAATATGAAAATTACAGCAGTTATCATGGCTGGAGGGCGTGGAGAGCGTTTCTGGCCAAAGAGCAGGAATAACTTTCCAAAGCAGTTTCTTTCATTGACTTCAGATGGTGAAACAATGATACAGAAAACTGTATCAAGGCTTTTGCCTCTAGTTGCATATGAGGATATTTTTATTGTTACGAATGCAAATTATGTGTCTGTTGTAAAAGAACAGTTACCTGATATTCCTGTTGAAAATATTCTTGCAGAGCCGATGGCAAAGAATACAGCACCATGTATTGGTTTTGCAGCTATGGTTATCAACAAGAAGTATGACGATGCGATTATGCTTGTTTTACCGTCAGACCACCTTATTAAATATGAGGATATGTATGTTGACACGCTAAAGCAGGCGATTAAGGTTGCAAAAGAGGGAAAAAACCTTGTAACTATTGGTGTTACACCAACCTATCCCGAAACAGGATATGGCTATATTAAATTTGCAAAGCATAAGGACGAGCAGAGTATAGGCGTTTATGAGGTTGAAAAGTTTGTCGAAAAGCCTGATATTGATACTGCAAAGGAATACTTGGCGTCAAGAAAATATCTATGGAACAGCGGAATGTTCGTTTGGAAAATCTCTTCCATTATGCATAATTTTGATAAGTTCCTGCCTGAAATGAAGGGTGGTCTGCAAAGAATCAAGGACGCTGTCGGAACGGATAGCTTTGAACAGGTTTTGTACGATAGCTTTGAGAGTTTTAATTCAGATTCAATTGACTTTGCAATCATGGAAAAGGCAGATGGTATTTATACAATTCCGGGCAGCTTTGGCTGGGATGATGTCGGTAGCTGGCTTGCACTTGAAAGAATAAATCAGACTGATGAGAGTGGCAACTACATTTCAGGCGATGTTATCTCAATTGATACAGAACGCTCCATTGTTTGCGGAGGGAAAAGACTTATTGCTATGGTCGGTGTTGAGGATATAATTGTTGTAGATACCGATGACGCAATCTTAATTTGCTCGAAGGATAACACTCAAGATGTTAAAAAGGTTATCGAAAACCTAAAAATTTGTAATAGGCGTGAGTTGGTATAGTTTGCCTTAAGGCATGGCTACTTGATTCAGATTTTGCCCCAACTTTTTAAAAAGCTTGTTGGAGTTTGATACGGCAGCCACATAGCCGATAGGCTTCCATATAATTCATATAATAAGTTAAAAAGGAGATATTAAAATGAAAAATGCATTAATCACTGGAATTACTGGACAGGACGGTTCATATTTAGCTGAATTGTTACTGGAAAAGGGTTACAATGTTTATGGTATAATGAGAAGAAAAAGTGTTGTTGATTATGGAAATGTTGAGCATATTAAAGATAAAATTAATTTTATCTATGCTGATATGACTGATGTAATTTCGCTTATAAATGCAATGAAGATTTCACAGGCTGACGAGGTGTACAACCTTGCCGCACAGTCATTTGTTGCTACAAGCTGGGAACAGCCTATTGCAACTGCTGAAATAGATGCAATTGGTGTAACTAATATGCTTGAGGCAATCAGAACTGTTAAGCCTTCATGCCGTTTCTATCAGGCATCAACATCAGAAATGTTTGGCTTAGTACAGGAAATTCCACAGAAGGAAACTACACCTTTCTATCCAAGAAGTCCTTACGGTGTTGCAAAGCTATACGGTCATTGGATTACAAAGAATTATCGTGAAAGCTATGATATGTACGCTTGTTCTGGAATTTTATTTAACCATGAGAGTGAAAGACGCGGTAAGGAGTTTGTTACAAGAAAAATCACTGACGCAGTAGCGAGAATTAAGCATGGTATTCAAGATTGTATTGAGCTTGGAAATATGGACGCAAAGCGTGATTGGGGACATTCAAAGGACTATGTTAAGGCAATGTGGCTAATGCTCCAGCAGGACACTCCTGACGATTATGTTATTGCTACAAATGAAACAAGAACAGTTCGTGAATTCGTTGATGTAGCATTTAAGCATGCTGGTATAGATGTAGAATTTAAGGGCGAGGGTATTGATGAAATCGGTGTTGACAAAGCAACAGGCAAGACTGTTGTAAGGGTTAATCCTAAATTCTTCCGTCCTGCTGAGGTAGATATATTGCTTGGCAACCCTGCAAAGGCAGAGGAAAAGCTTGGCTGGGTAAGAGAGATTTCATTCGACGAATTGGTTAAACGCATGGTAGAGAATGATTTGGCTTTGGTTGAAAAGGAAATTAAGATTAGCAAGATAGACTAGGATATGAGGAGAAAAGTGTGAATATTGCTTTTGATGTTCATCCGCTGATAAGCGATGTAATTACAGGTATTGGTTATTGTGAGGCTGGGCTTATTAATGCTCTGACTACGGATTATCCCAATAATAGGTATTTTTTTGAGTATTTTGCGATAAAAAACAAACAGGAAAAGATAAACCGTTTAAAGCCATATTTTAAAGAGAATTGTATGCATAATACCGGATTTTTTTCCGGTTTTGCATACAGAGCGGCTATGAATTTTGTGCCGATACCATATAGTTTGTTTTTTGGAAGAAAAGCAGATATTACACATTTCTTTAATTATATAATACCCCCCGGAGTGCATGGGAAACGCGTTGTTACTGTACATGATATGGTTTATAAGGCTTTTCCCGAAACAATGAGGACAAGAACAAGGAGGCTGCTTGAAACGGGGCTTGAAAAGTCAATGAAAAGGGCGGATATGATTGTTACTGACTCTGAGTTCAGCATGAGGGAGATTGCAAAATATTTTCCAAGGTTTAAGGAAAAAATTCGCGTTGTGCCATGTGGGGTGGACAGTAATCGTTTTTATCCGATAGATGATGAAAGCAGAATTGAGGCTGTAAAGCAAAAGCTAGGTATTGAGAGTGAATACTTTTTATATCTTGGCACGATTGAGCCAAGAAAAAACCTTGAAAGGCTTATTGAGGCCTATAATGAGTTTAGAAATAATGCTGGCACAGGGGTTCCAAAGCTTGTTCTTGCCGGAGGGAAGGGTTGGCTTTATGAAAGCATTTTTCAAAAGGTAGAGGAGCTTGGACTTAAAGATAGTGTTTTATTCACTCAATATATTGCAAGTGAGGATATGTGTCCTCTTATGAATGGTGCTTTGGCATTTGTTTTCCCATCAGTTTATGAGGGCTTTGGAATGCCGCCGCTTGAAGCAATGGCTTGCAAAACTCCTGTACTTACCTCAACGGAGGCATCACTTCCTGAGGTTGTGGGGGATTGTGCAGTTTTGGTTGACGCATATTCTGTAAAATCAATTGCAGATGGCTTGGGTACGCTTTATAGCGATAAGGATTTGCGTAGTAATTTATCTGCAAGAGGATATGAAAGGTCAAAGCAGTTCACATGGAGCAATGCTGGGAAAAAGCTATATAGCGTTTATGAGGAAGTATTAAAATAAGTTTATGTGGTTATAGCAAAGGGATAAATATGAAAATTTTACAAGTTAACAAACTTTACTATCCACATATTGGTGGAATTGAAACAGTTGTGCAGAATATTGCTGAGGGATTGAATGACAGAACTGAGATGGAGGTTCTTGTATGTCAGCCTAAGGGAAAGGCGATAAGTGAGGTTGTCAATGATGTATTTGTGACCCGTTCGGGCAGTATGGGTACGCTGTTTTCAATGCCTATTTCGTTATCCTTTATATCGGATTTTAAGCAAAAGGCAAAGCAGTCTGATATTGTTCACGTGCATATGCCCTTTCCACTTGCCGATTTAGCCTGCATTATGTCGGAGTACAAGGGAAAGGTTGTAGTCAGTTGGCATAGTGATGTCGTAAAACAGAAAAAGCTGATGTTTTTTTACAGGCCGATTATGGAGAGGTTTTTAAGGCGTGCGGACAGAATTATTGTTGCAACAAAGGGGCATATTGACGGCTCGCAATATCTAAAACCTTACAGGAATAAGTGCAGAATAATTCCATATGGACTTGATATAGAGGAATATGAGGCTATAGACGGGTTTAAACCTGTTTTATCGGATTTGCTTGTATCAAAGCAGAATAAAAAGGTGCTGTTTACAGGAAGGCTTGTATATTACAAAGGCGTTGAAGTGCTAATCAACGCCTTTGAAAAGGTTATAGGCTGTGAGTTGTTTATTGTCGGGACAGGTAAGCTGGAGTCGGAATTAAAGGCTAAGGTTAATGAATTGGGACTTAATCACAAGGTTCATTTTATGGGTAATCTGTCATTTGATGAGCTAAAATATACCTTTGCAGACTGTGATATATTTGTACTTCCATCAGTTGCTAACAGTGAAGCATTTGGTATTGTCCAGATGGAGGCAATGGTTTATGGAAAGCCTGTGATAAATACGGATTTACCGACGGGAGTTCCCCATGTAAGCCTTGATGGCAAGACGGGGATAACTGTTCCTCCGAATGATGCTTTAGCTTTGGCAGGGGCGATACAAAAGCTTGCTGATGATGATGATTTAAGACAGGAATACGGGCAAAATGCGTATTTGAGGACTAGAGAAAATTTTAGCTTGCAGAAAATGCTTGATGACATATATGTACTTTATGAGGAGCTTTTAGGAATCAAATCAAAGGAGCTGAAAGAATGAAAGCATTGGTAGTTGGTGGTGCAGGGTTTGTTGGCGGATATTTAATTGAGCATCTTGTTAGGGAATATGGCTATGATGTACTTGCGACAAAGCTGGAAAATGAGGTAATAGACAGCAATGAATGTGAAGTATGCGACTTGAACATTATGGATAGTGCAAGTGTAAATCAGGTTTTAAACAGATTTAAGCCGGACTGTATCTTTCACCTTGCAGCACAAAGCTCCGTTGCATTGTCCTGGAAGAATCCACAGCTTACAGTTGATGTCAACATAAAAGGAACGCTTAATTTACTTGACGCAGTAAAGAATATTGACAGCAGTGCAAGGCTATTACTTATAGGCTCTGGTGAGGAGTATGGCTTGGCTGTCAAGGACAATGAGCCGATAGATGAGGAAAATGCGATAAAGCCGGGCAATATTTATGCTGTTACAAAAGCAACTCAAAATATGCTTGGTGGAGTTTATTCAAAGGCATATGGCATGGATATTGTGATGGTCAGAGCATTTAATCATATGGGGCCTGGTCAGTCAGAAATGTTCGTTGTATCGGATTTCTGCAAACAGGTCGCTGAAATAGAAGTCGGGAAAAAGGAAAATATCATGCTGGTTGGAAACTTATCAGCAAAGCGTGATTTTACCGATGTTCGTGATGTTGTAAGAGCATATGGTTTACTTGCTGAGAAGGGCAGAACCGGTGAAACCTACAATGTCGGAAGTGGACGCGCAGTTGCAATACAGGAAATACTTGATACGATTTTAAGTATGGCTAAAATTGAGGTGTGTGTAAAAACCGATGAGAAGAAGCTGCGTCCATCAGAAATTCCTATGATTTCAGCGAATACTTCGAAGATAAGGAAAGATGTTGGTTGGATTGCGGAGATACCGATAGAGAGAACAATTGAGGATACTCTGAATTATTGGAGGAACAGGATTAGTGGAGAAGTCAATGCAGATTAATAACACAGTATTTACAAAGGCTCATGTGGAAAAATCACCTTTCGGGGGTGGAATATGAGCATTATACAGGTTAATGATGTTTATAAAAAATTTAAGGTTTATTACGATAAAGGACATACTTTAAAGGATAGATTGCTTTTCTGGAGCAGAAACAAATATGAGGAGCGTAGTGTTCTCAACGGTATCAGCTTTGAGGTTGAAGAGGGTAAGGCAGTTGGGCTCGTAGGTCATAATGGTTGTGGTAAAAGCACGCTTCTTAAGCTGATGACAGGTATTTTAGAGCCTACCTCCGGCAGTATTGATATAAAGGGTAGGGTTTCAAGCCTTATTGAGCTTGGAGCTGGCTTTCATCCTGATATGACGGGACGCGAAAATATCTATACTAATGCAGCGATTTTTGGCTTATCCAAAAAGGAAATAGATGCAAGGATTGATGATATTATTGAGTTTTCGGAGCTACGGGACTTTATTGAGAATCCTGTAAGAACATATTCATCGGGAATGTATATGCGACTTGCATTTTCCGTTGCGATAAATGTTGAAGCAGATGTTTTGCTTATTGATGAAATACTTGCAGTCGGAGACGCAGCGTTTCAGTCAAAATGTTTTGACAAGCTGATGGATATCAAGGCTAAAGGAACTACGATAGTAATTGTTTCCCACTCATTATCGCAGATTGAGCAGATTTGTGAGCGTTCAATCTGGATTGATAATGGCGTAATCAGAATGATGGGTAAGCCGAATGATGTTCACCCTGAATATATGGAATTTATGGGGAATAAGAAAAAGACTGCTGTTATTCAGGATAAGTCAAAGGAGTCTGATAAAGGCGAATCTAAAGGTGATGACGCTGAATATATGGAATTTATGGGGAATAAGAAAAAGACTGCTGTTATTCAGGATAAGTCAAAGGAGTCTGATAAAGGCGAATCTAAAGGTGATGACGCTGAAAAAGAGAAAGAGTTTGTAGCAGAAATAGTCAAGGCAGAGCTTTTGGATAGTGATGGGAATACCAAAGAGAATTTTAGGGCTGGGGAAGAAGTTACGCTTAAAATCTCTTACAAGGCTAATCCTGAAAAAATTGACAATGCCCTAATCGGACTTTTGTTTTATAGGGTGGATAATGTTCAATGCTATGGAACGAACACTCAAAGAGAAAGGATTGAGTTTAAGCTGAATGAAAGCGGTGAAATACTCTGTCATTTTGAAAAGCTGAATCTTGTGGAGGGCTCATACTGGATAGATATTGCCATTCGTTCTTGTGATATGTTTGCATATGACTATAAGTCGCGTGCAGTCCGGTTTAATGTGTATTCAAGTGTTCAGGAGGTAGGTATTGCAAGGCTTGAGCATACATGGACTTTCAATTAATTTGTTGTCTTTATTATGATAATGTGGAGGATAAAGAGTGAAAGGAATTGATGAGCAGAAAATAACCTATAATGGTTGTGAAATTACTGAAAAAAATCCAATAAAGAAATTGATAAAGCGATTAGGACGCAAACTGAGCTTCTGGTATATACACCCGTTTGGAGAAAAACAGAATCAGTTTAATGACAGCGTCAGCAATGCTCTTGACGAATTGTATCAGGCGCAGCTAAAGGTTGAGGATTATTATAAAAAAAATGAAAATCTGGTGATGGAAGTTGCGACTGTTCAAGCCAGCTACAAGGCATTGCTCAATGAATTTAATGCAGTAAAGCTAAGGTCAACGCTCAACAGCAATAATATACAGCGAATACAGAATGCCATAAATGAAGGCAATAAGGGTATTGAGGACTATCTGATTGATGTTAAGCCTGAGATAAGAAAGGGTGTAAATAAGACTGAAATAAAGGAATTAACATCATATGGTTATTCGGGACTTGGCGAAAAGATTGCGTCATTAAAGAGAGCGGGTCAGGATTCGCCTGCAACAGCAAGACTTCTTTTAGAGATAGAGCAGTGCTATTTGAAGGGTGCTAAAAATGAGCTTGACCTAATTAAGTACAGGCATCAACGTAGTACCATAGCTGTTATCTGTATTGGGCTATATGGTTCTCTTGGCATGGAGGCAATCAGGAATGAGGCATTTGGATTATATACAATGCTTAAAAATAAGAGTATTTACAATGCTAGAATGATTTCAATTGAGCCTGATTTTACGGACATAGTAGAAAAGGACGGGGTAACCTATCTTCCTATGTTCGATTCTGCAAAGGTTAGGAGTTATATGGATGAGGTTAATCCCCAGCTTTGCATTTTCTGCGAGAGTACCGCTAATATTTTACTCATAGATAATGGTAGCTTCCTCATGTTCAGAAGTCTTGTAAAGTTATCTGGTCAAAATCCTTTGCAGGGCATTAATGGAAACCTGATAGAGGAGCTTACACATCTTAACGACTTTGGTATTCATAAATATTGTGTTCAATCTAAAACTGCCTATGATATTATGGTTAAGGCGGGATTCAAGGAGCCTGTTATTCTATATCCGTTTATGGATTACAATAGTGAAAAGTTTAATGTGAAAAGAAAAGCCTTTGACAGCAGCAGGCTGGTTGTTGGCTTTGCGTCATCACCTATGGGCGAGGAACAGATGGAGAATAGAGGTATGACCTTGCTTGGAGAGTTAATAAAGCTCATGCCAGAGGTTACCTTTAAGATTTTATGGCGAAATGAGGCACTTGCTGTTCCAGAGGATATTAAGGATGCAACTAATGCTGTTGTAGAATATGGCGTATATGATATGAACAGGTTCTATTCTGAGATTGATATACTACTTATTCCATATAAGGATATTGACTATAACCACGCATGCTCATTGTCTGGGCTTGAGGCTATGCATAACGGAATCCCTGTCGTTGCGACAAGGGTATCGGGTGTCTCAGAGGTTGTTGAGTACTGTGGAATTGGTGAGGTTGCCGATAATAATGCTGAATCTCTCGCAGAGGCAATACGAATTACCGCTCAGAATTATGAAAAATATGAAAATGAGATAAATAAGGATAAGCTTGTATCATATCTTGATGAGGTAAATGCACTGAAGCTGATTGAAAATGAGATGTTGGTTGAGATTCCTAGTGGGGTTGTAACTTTACATGAATGGGATAGGCAATTAAGGCAGAATGATAAGTATCTTGTTAAAGGACAAAAGGCGATGAGGGAGTATTACAGCAACAATGAAGTTGCGGTGACATATAATGCTAATCGCTTTGAAACATTTCCAGAAAATTGCTTTGATTTGCTTGAAAGGAAATCAATTAATATTATTATTGAGGATTATTTTAATAAATCAGACCTAAAAATTTTGGATATTGCTTGTGGCGATGGTAGGATTTTGCAGGAAAACCTCAGGTATGGCAATTGTACTGCTGTTGATAGCTCAGAGGCGATGCTTTCAATTGTCAGAAAGAGATTTGAGGATAAGTTGGACAGGCTTGAAACTGTTAATGCTGACTTTTTTGATGATAATGTTGATGGGAAATTTGATGTTATTACGACATTTAGATATATAAGGCATTTTGAATATGCAAAGAGAAAAGAGCTTTATGAGAAATTAAAGCAAAATCTAAAGCAAAACGGATTGTTGATATTTGATGTGCCCAATATTAATTTTGAAATAAAGCAAAAGCTTGAGCATGGCTGGGGTTCATATAATATTTATGATGTGTTCTGGCAAAAGGACGGCTTTATTGATGAGATGGAAAAGAACGGTTTTATTGTGAAGTACATTATTCCTGTCGGACAGGGTCTTGCTTCACAGACAATGTCGGATTATAAATTGGAGCCAATGACTTGGACTGTTGCGGTATCAAAGCAGTAAAGGTGATTTTATATTTTAAGCTAGTTTGTAAAATAAGGGGAGATTATTTTGAGAAAAACAAAAATTGTATGCACAGTTGGACCATCAACGGATGATGATAATATAATCCGAGAACTTATGCTTGCGGGCATGAATGTTGCAAGATTTAATTTTTCACATGGTGATTATGAGGTTCATAAAAGACGATTTGAACAGGTAAAAAGAATTCGTGAGGAGTTAGGACTTCCTGTTGCAACAATGCTTGATACAAAGGGTCCTGAGATAAGGCTTGGCAAATTTGTGAATGGTAAGCCGGTTGAGATAAAGGACGGCGAGACCTATGTATTGACGACAAATGATGTAGAATGTAACGATAAACAGGCAAGTGTTACATTCAAAAATTTCCCTCAGGATATTATTTCGGGAACAAAGATACTCATTAATGACGGGGCAGTGGAGCTTGTTGCTGAAAAAATTACTGCAACAGATGTAATCTGCAAGGTTGTGCATGGGGGAGTACTTTCAGATAACAAGGGAATTAATGTGCCAGGTGTTTATTTGAGTATGCCTTATTTAAGCGAAGTGGATATGAATGACCTTGAAATAGGTGCTAAGCTGGGCTTTGATTTTATTGCAGCAAGTTTTGTAAGAACTTCTGCTGATATCAATTATATGAGGAAGTTTACTCATAGTCTTGGCTGGCATGATGTTAGAATTATTGCAAAAATAGAAAATTCTGATGGTGTTGAGAATATAGATGAAATCCTTGAGGTTGCAGATGGAATTATGGTTGCAAGGGGAGATATGGGTGTTGAGATTCCTTTTGAACAGATTCCAGCAATCCAGAAAAAGCTGATAAGAAAGGGGTATAATGCGGGCAAACAGGTTATTACCGCAACACAGATGCTTGAGTCAATGATAACAAATCTGCGACCAACAAGAGCAGAAATAACCGATGTTGCCAACGCAATCTATGATGGAACAAGTGCTATCATGCTTTCTGGTGAAACTGCTGCAGGGCTTTATCCTGTTGAAGCAGTAAAAACCATGGCCTTGATTGCTAGAACAACTGAAAAGGATATCGATTACAGAAAAAGATTTGAGCGTAGGGAGAATGAAAGGAATCCAAATGTTGCAAATGCAATTGCTCATGCAACAGTAACAACAGCACATGATTTAGATGTTGCTGCTATTATCACTGTTACAAAATCGGGCAAAACAGCAAGACTTATTTCAAAATTCAGACCTCTATCACCAATTATAAGCTGTACTACAAACGAAACTGTATGTAGGCAAATGAATATGTCTTGGGGAGTGACACCTTTGTTAATTCCTGAAAAGGATAATACGGACGAGCTTTTTAAGGTAGCAACTGATGCTGCGAAGGTGGCTGGATATGTCAAGAAGGGTGATAGGGTTGTTGTTACAGCTGGTGTTCCTCTTGGAGTTGCTGGAACAACTAATCTTATGAAGGTTGAGAAGGTAGAGTAAAAAACAATAAATTCGGTCAAGCCAATTGTAAGGCGAGACCGAATTTATTTATATTGAAAGGAAAGAGAGTGTTTAGTTACTTTGTTTTGACGATTTCTGCCCCCTTGTAATAGTGCATAAGTATCTGCTCATAGGTTTTTCCCTCATTTGCCATTGAGTTTGCGCCATATTGACTCATGCCGACTCCATGTCCATAGCCTTTTGTTGTTATAGTGAAAAGTGAATTTTCATATTTTATATCAAAGGCTGCAGACCTTAGTGAGAAAATGGCTCTGAAATCCATGCCAGTTATACTTATTCCACCTACTGAAACACTTTTTACTGTTTCAGATTCTGTTTTTTCATCTATCTTTATCCATTCACTTTCCTCACCATTAAGGGTTATATTAGGATATGCTGACTTGAGGCGTTCTGATATTTCTTGAGGAGTAAATCTGTATTCCTCTAAATATTTGGGTGCTAATATATCATGGGAGCTGTCAACGGGAACAAGGTAGTCCACTGAGCTACCCCACGCATTTTCAGCACTTTCGGTTTTTCCTGTTGAAAGAGAATGAAATGCTGCAATGATTGGAACATCTTCGTATACTAGAATTTCATTTATGACTTCATCAACAGCTGCTGAGATTTTGCTATAATATAAATCATAATTATCCCCATAGAATTGTTTAGCCTGGTTTTGAGTGAAGTATGCCTGATATTTACTGCTATCGTTTGAGAAGTATGCACCGCCAAGTTCGGGGGTAGGATTTTCAAGCTCTCTGATTTTTTGTCGTTCTGCATATGTATGTGAAGCGATGGCTTGTGCTTTCAGTGCTTCTTCGTGGAATGTTGCGGGCATTTCAGCACAGACAGAACCTATTATGTAATCACGGACGCTGATTTCGGTAACTTCACCCGTTGTTATGTCAAGAACAAGATAGGTATCGGTTATTGGAACAGTTTTTGCTGGAGTGTTGGAGGTAGCAGTTGCTGTGGCTGATTGAGGGGACGAGGAAGTTGTTTTAGATGGTTTTGGGGAGTAGGCAGCTGATTTAAGAAGAACGACGCTGGGGATACCCAGTAGCAGACAAGAAAAAATAGCGACTATTGAAAGATATTTTTTCATGATTTGACCTCCTTAATTTTAAGAAACCTTTATATTTGGTATCTGTTATATAAGTTTATTCATTGTTGTGGGGAAAATATGTTTTTTGAGGGATTTTATTTCTGTTTTTTGAATTAATTTATGCTACTCATGCTTTTGAAATAATTATTTTTATACATTTCCTTGTATGAGCAAGGAAATAAACATAAAGACTTACCTAGGCAAAAAACCCAAGAAAGTAGAAGAAAAATCTAAAGAAATGAGTTAAAATTGTACTATTGTGATAGGGCAAAGAATTTAAATTACCATTGACAAAACTTAATAAAAGTTGTATTATTAAAAGAATAATAAATTTTATGCTCTTTGTCTTCAAAAAAAATAGGAGGATTTCTTATGTTAACAGATGAAAAAGGTAAATTTCAAAAAGAAGGACTAACCTTTGATGATGTCTTGCTTATTCCGGCAAAATCAGATGTTACACCAGATATGATTAACCTTGAAACAAAACTCGCTGGCAACATAAAGCTTAATACACCAATTATGACAGCAGCGATGGATACAGTTACTGAATCCAAAATGGCTATCGCGATTGCAAGAGAAGGCGGAATTGGTATCATTCATAAGAATATGAGCATCGAAAAACAAGTCGATGAGGTGGACAAGGTTAAACGCTCAGAAAATGGAGTTATCGTTAACCCGTTCTCATTAACAGAAAATCACTATGTTTATGATGCAGATGAGTTGATGGCGAAATATAAAATTTCAGGTGTTCCAATTGTTGACGGTTCAGGCAAACTCGTTGGTATTATCACTAACCGCGATATGCGCTTCTTAACTGATTTCAGTACAAAAATCGGCGATGTTATGACTAAAGATAATCTTGTTACAGGCGCTGTTGGAACAACTTTAGAAGAAGCACAGGAGATTTTGCGAAAGCATAAAATAGAAAAGCTTCCTCTCGTTGATGAGGAAGGTAAATTAAAAGGACTTATTACTATCAAGGATATTGAAAAGGCTGTTCAGTATCCAAATTCTGCAAGAGATAGTAGAGGAAGATTGCTTTGTGGTGCAGCAATCGGTGTAACTGGAGACATACTTGATAGAGCAGGTGCGTTGATAGATGCACAGGTTGATGTTCTGGTTCTGGATTCTGCACATGGACATAGCAGAAATATTATTGAAAGTGTTAAAAAGGTAAAAGAGGCATTTCCTCATATTCCTGTTATTGCTGGAAATATTGCAACTGCTGAGGCTGCAGAGGACCTTATTGCTGCAGGTGCAGATGCATTGAAGGTGGGAATTGGTCCTGGTTCAATATGTACAACTCGTGTTATTGCTGGTATTGGTATTCCACAAATCACTGCTGTTTATGATGTTGCTTGTGTTGCAGAAAAGCATGGAATTCCTGTAATTGCTGATGGTGGCATAAAATATTCAGGAGATATAGTTAAGGCTCTTGCAGCAGGTGCAAATGTTGTTATGCTAGGTTCATTGCTTGCAGGCTGTGAGGAAGCACCTGGCGCAATGGAGATTTTTCAGGGCCGTTCGTTTAAGGTTTACAGAGGAATGGGTAGCCTTGCAGCTATGGAGGCTGGAAGCAAGGATAGATATTTCCAGGAAAATTCCAAGAAGCTTGTTCCAGAGGGCGTTGAGGGTCGTGTTCCATATAAGGGAGCATTGGCAGATACAATCTTCCAGCTTGCAGGAGGAATTCGTTCAGGTATGGGTTACTGTGGATGCAAGGATATTTCAACATTACATGAAAAGGCAAGGTTTATCAAGATAACTGGTGCTGGATTGAAGGAAAGTCATCCACATGATATATATATCACTAAGGAATCTCCAAACTATTCAGCACAGATATAGTGGAAATGAGTTTGTATTAGTATATATTTTACTTATTAAGCAGGGGGTTGCCCTGCTTTTTATATTGTATAAAAAACACTTGAATTTTGTATAAAGTATGATATAATTATTAATATGATATTGTAAAGGAGCAGCTATGGTCGACACAGGAACTTTAAATTTAATACTTAAATTCGGCTTACTGTTTTTTGGCATTTTGGGCTTGGTTTTCGTTGTAGCGATATTGACTCCATATATTGCTAATCTGATTAAGCAAAATGATACCCTTAAAAAATCTGATGAAAATTACTATGGGGTTAAAGGGATTTATGATGCTCAAACTGCTGAAGATGATAAAGAAAATTTGAATAATAAGGATGAGAATGATGGCTAAAGATAACAAGAAAATGGTTGAAGAAATTACCTCTATGGAGGAGGACTTCGCTAAATGGTATACTGATATTGTAAAAAAAGCAGAGCTTATTGAGTATACAAGCATTAAAGGGTGCATGGTTATCCGCCCTTATGGCTATGCTATCTGGGAGAATATTCAGAGGATTCTTGACGGAATGTTTAAGGCTACGGGGCATGAAAATGTATGTATGCCTATGTTTATTCCAGAAAGCCTCTTGCAAAAGGAAAAGGACCATGTTGAAGGTTTTGCACCTGAGGTTGCATGGGTTACTCATGGTGGAAGTGAAAAATTAGAGGAGCGTTTATGTGTCCGTCCTACTTCTGAAACACTTTTTTGTGAGCATTATGCAAATATCATACACTCATATCGTGATTTGCCAAAGCTGTATAACCAATGGGTAAGCGTTGTAAGATGGGAAAAAACCACCCGTCCTTTCTTGCGTTCAAGGGAGTTTTTGTGGCAGGAAGGGCATACAATTCATGCGACTGCTGAAGAGGCTATTGAAGAAACAGAAAAGATGCTTAATGTTTATGCTGAATTCTGTGAAAAATATCTTGCTATGCCTGTGATTAAGGGTGTTAAAACTGAGAGCGATAAATTTGCTGGTGCAGTATCAACCTACGCTATTGAGGCATTGATGCACGACGGAAAAGCGTTGCAGGCAGGTACCTCACACTATTTTGGCGACGGCTTTGCAAAGGCATTTGGAATTTCATACACCGACAAGGAAAATAAACAGGTTTATCCTCATCAGACTTCATGGGGTGTTACTACAAGGCTTATCGGTGCTATAATTATGACTCATGGTGATAATAACGGGCTTGTTCTGCCACCTGCAGTTGCTCCTGTTCAGGTTGTTATCATTCCGATTGCACAGCATAAAGAGGGTGTTTTGGAAAAGGCTAATGAGTTGAAGGAAAGGCTATCGGCTGATTACAGAGTAAAGCTTGATGACAGTGATAATTCTGCTGGCTGGAAGTTTGCAGAATATGAAATGAAGGGTGTACCTGTAAGAATTGAGATTGGCCCTAAGGACATTGAAAACGGACAATGCGTGATTGTAACAAGGCATAATCGTGAGAAAACCATTGTAAAACTGAACGAATTAGTTGAGACAGTGAGAACGAAGCTTGATGAAGTTAATAAAGGGTTATATGAAAAGGCACTTGAAAACAAGGAAAAACGCACATATGCCTGCACAACAATTGATGAAATAATTCAGGTTTTGAATGAAAAAGGTGACGGCTTTGTTAAGGCGATGTGGTGTGGAGATGAGGCTTGTGAGGACTTGGTTAAGGAGAAAACCGGTGTAGGCTCACGCTGTATTCCATTTGAACAGGAACAGCTTTCAGATATATGTGTTTGCTGTGGAAAGCCTGCTAAAAGCATGGTTTATTGGGGTAATGCCTACTAATTGTGTCTGAGGCTTGCTAGACCTCAGATTCCTTGTAAACCTTATAGATGTCTTATCTGTAAAGTGAATTCCTTTTTGGGATTCACTTTTTTGTAAAATCTTGATGTGTAGGAGTTAGCGCTTAAAGTCAAATGTTTTTACTATTTTCAATAATATATAAAAAGATTTAAACAAAAACGAGGGTGGTTTATATAATTTTAACTATAACTTTATACTAATTTCACTCCTTTTAAGATTAATTTAAGTTACTGTAAGTATAATTTAATAAAAGAATAAAATATGGAAGGAGGATAAGCTATGGCTATTGCTACATTTAAACGCAAAGAAATTAAGTTCCTAATTAACGACGAACAGTTTGAGGCACTTATTCCAGCAATAGAGGAGCATATGGTTCCTGATTCCTATTGCGTGGGTGGCAGGGAGTATGGTGTTTATAATATCTATTACGACACTGCTGACAGCTATCTGATAAGAGAATCCCTTGCAAAGCCATATTATAAGGAAAAAATACGGTTGAGAAGCTATTTTTCGCCTGCTAAGCCTGATGATACAGTTTTTTTGGAAATAAAAAAGAAAATTGGCGGAGTGGTTGCTAAAAGGCGTGTTGTAATGACCCTGCAGGAAGCTGAAAAATATTTGACAAAGGGAATAAAGCCAGAAACGGATAAATACATACAGCAGCAGGTTTTTAGCGAAATCGATGCATTTTTACGAAGATATGATGTTGCACCAGCACAATACATAAGCTATCAGCGGTATGCTTTTTTCGGGAAATACGATAATTCCTTCCGCCTTACCTTTGATAGGGAAATTACAGAGCGTCGTAAAGATTTGTCATTGGCATCGAAAAGCTATGGTAATCAGATTATTTTACCTGACCAGCATCTTATGGAGGTAAAAATATCGAATTCAGTTCCAATGTGGCTTTGTGAAAAGTTGGCGGAGCTTAAAATTTATAAAACCAGCTTTTCAAAATATGGCAGAGCTTATGCTACATTTGTTTATAATAATATTAATAAAGAGAACAGGAGAATTAAGACCTATGCTTGATAAAATTTTTGGTACGGTATTTGGTGAGGGCGTATCCCTTACAATAGGGCGTATGCTTTTGATTATTATTGCAGCGATAGTTTTAGGGTTTCTTATAAGTGCCTTGTATTTATATGTGCATAGGAAAGAAAACTTTATAAAAAGCTATATAATTACAATTGTAATGTTGCCACCAATGATTGCAATAATTATTTTGTTAATAGGTGATAATATCGCGAGAGCATTCAGCTTAGCGGGTGCTTTTTCCCTTGTGAGGTACAGAAGTGCAGCGGGTGACCCAAGTGATATCTGCTTTATCTTTTTCTCACTTGCGGTGGGGCTTGCGTGTGGTTTAGGATATTTGGGGTATGGCTTTGTGTTCTTTATACTACTAAGCATTCTTACTATTATCCTACACAAAACAAATTATGGAACTCCGCCGGCAACACATATGACTTTGAAAATAACTATACCTGAGAATTTAAATTATAATGGCTTGTTTGATGAAGTGCTTGATAAATACACAACTGACTGGAATTTAAATCGCGTTAAGACTGTTCAATTCGGTAGCCTTTTTGATTTAGTTTATTCGATTGAACTTGACAAGAATGCGGACCAGAAGAAGTTTATTGATGAGTTGAGAACTCTTAACGGAAATCTTAATATTACATTGGTATTATCAAGAAATGAAAGCAAGGTTTATGATTAAAAAATGCAAGACAAAAGTCTTGCATTTTTGTTTAGGTTTTAAAAAAAATATGGGAGCTTGAGAGAGTAGGCACCATTGCATTAGCTTTTACAAGAGAACTGTGAATGTCGCTTTATTGTCTTTGGATTTAACGCTGATACTACCCTTATGCCTTTCAACTATCGATTTTGCGATATTCAAACCAAGTCCAGAGCCACCAGTATTTCTGTTACGGGATTCATCAATCCGATAAAAGCGTTCGAAAATATGTTCTAAATGCTTATTAGGTATGGTTGAGCCCTTGTTTGAAACCTCAAAGCGTATTCGTTTGTTTTCTTCCTTTAGTTGTACTGTTATTTCTGAACTTTTACTGGAATATTTTAATGCGTTGTCAATCAGAATTGTTGCAAGATGTTTTAACTCATCTTCGTCACCAAAATATTCAATATCATTTGAAATATCGGTTTCAAGTATCTTGCCGTTTTCAAAAATCAATGGTTCAAACACCAAGCATACTCCTAAAATAAGATGCCCAAGATTGATTTTTTCAAAAACAGGTTTCTTGTTATTAGCATCAAACTTTGCAATATACAAAAGATTTGTTACAATTTTAGACATGCGGTTTGTTTCTTCCTTTATATACATAAGCCATTTCGATTGGTTTTTGACAAGGTCATCTTCGTTTGCAAGTACAACATCTGTATTTGCAGCAATTACTGTCAACGGGGTTTTCAATTCATGTGATGCGTCGGCAACGAATTGTTTCTGTTTNTCCCATGCAATTGCAATCGGTTTTATTGTCCAGTTTGCAAGTAGAAAGCTCATTCCCAATAACAGAACTATGGATATAGCACCGATTATAGTGAAGGTTATAAGCAGCCTTCCAAGCGTTGAAAGTTCCATTGAACGATTAAGCACAACCAGTTTATAACCGTTCGGGTTTTTTTCATAGATGTATCTAAAGTCTATGTCGGAAACTTCAAATTTGCCCTTGCTTTTACCACTTTTAAAAGCTGCAGATGCAATGCTTTCAATAAAGCTTTGGTCGGAGGTATATGATTCTAAGTATTGAAAGTGAACATATTCAATCTGCTTGTCCTTTGATAGGCTGATATAAATTGTATCNCCCACTAAATTTTTTTTCTGTTTATTGTCCATAGAATCAGGCGGTTTTTGAGGCATAGCATTAGGTCGATTAGACGAGTTTACAGATGCATCTTCTTTATGATTTAAAGCAGGGCTGTTTTTAGGTGGTTCGAAGGATTTACGCTGATTACCAGCCATATTTGAATAGCGTTCTAAGGTTGCGTGCATGATTTCTTCGGACTGGCTGACCTCAGAGCTATACATAAGCACGAATATTCCTACTAAAACGGAAATTAGTACGGTTGTAAGTATTGCCATATTTACAACAAGAAACCTAAGCCTTAATTTTTTTATCATTAGACTTCCTCCAGACAGTAACCGACTCCTCTGACTGTTTTAATTGCTACCTTAGAGCTGATATGCAATAGCTTTTTTCTCAGAAAGGAAATATATACCTCTACATTATTGTATTCCGCATCTGATTCATAGCCCCAGATTTTTTCAATAAGAGTTTCCTTACTTATGATTCTGTTACCACTTTCAATGAGAATCTCCATTATGCCGTACTCCTTCAGCCCCAGCTTAACTGATTTATTACTACAGCTTAACTCATAGGTGGAAAGGTTGAGCGATATATCTGAGAAATTAAGTGTACTTTCACAGACGATATTTGCTTTCCTTCGGTAAAGCGAACGAACTCTTGCAAGTAGTTCATTAGTTGAAAAAGGCTTTGTAATATAGTCATCAGCACCAATATCAAGCCCGTAAACCTTATCAGCAACCTCGTCCTTTGCAGTTAAAATTAGTACAGGAGTGGTTATTTTTTTAAGACGGATTTTTTTTAAAACATCAAAGCCGTTCATTTTAGGAAGCATGATATCAAGTATAATTATATCGTAGACTCCTGTTAAGGCATTGTCAAAACCGCTTATGCCGTCATTACAGATATCTGCTGTATATTTATTTTTGTGAAAAATTTGTGCTAAGGCTTCTGCAAGTGCAATTTCGTCTTCAACAATAAGTATTCGCATAAGCAGACCTCCTTTTTGTTTTCTGTCTATATTATCGCATACTTTTATTAAATCAAACTTAAAAATTATGTTTGCAAAAAAATAAATATGGCCCTTTATGTAAGGAACATATTTATAATAGCATATTTTTTTCAATTAATCAAAGGAAACCTCAAATAAAGCTCTTTCCTTTATTGTATCGGAGTTAAGATTGCTCAATGCATCAATTATTGCAATATGAAAATTACCTGTACCAATTCTGCCGCATTTTTCATAGGCTATTTCTCCGGCAATACCCATTGACGCAACTCCAGCCACTGCTGCTGTTAAATAATCATCAGTTGCTCCTGCAAATGAGCCTACTAACGCAGTTGTCATACAGCCTGTCCCTGTAACCCTTGAAAGCATTTTATGCCCATTTTTGATTTTAACAAGCGTTTTCCCATTTGTTATAATATCTGTCGCACCAGTGATTGCTACTATGCAGTTTAATTTTTTAGCAACTGATTTTGCAATATCGACTGCATCATATTTTGTTGAATCAGCCTCTGATGAATCAACGCCTTTAGTGGAGACCTCAAGTCCAGCTATAAATGAAACCTCAGACAGATTTCCTCGAATTATGGATAGCTTGATATTTTCAACAATCTCCCTTGATGTATTATTTCTGAGCAATGATGCTCCAGCGCCTACTGGATCAAATACAACAGGAATTCCAATCTCATTTGCCCTCTTGCCTGCCTCAAAAATTGATGGTATAGTATGCCTGTTAAGTGTACCAATGTTAATAACAAGTGCAGATGAAATAGCTGTGATATCAGCGGCCTCCCCTATATCATCAGCCATAATAGGTGAGGCTCCGATTGCCAGAACTGCATTAGCACAGTCATTTACTGTAACATAATTTGTGATATTATGTATAAGTGGAGACTTTTCTCTTATTTCTTCTGAAAGCATTGCGACTTTTTCTCTAATATCCATTTCTTACCCTCCATTTTTATATTCTGAAACTAAAAGATGCTTTAACTGCAATAGTTAAAGCATCTCAATTACCATATTAAGTAACAATTTGCTCCCTACAACAGTATTAACTGACAGGTTCAAAGGGTTAGGCACATGCCTTCTCAACTTTAACAGTACCCCTGCAAAAATTAATTTTTCTACATTATAACCTAAAGTTTTCAGGTTGTCAAGTAAAATTTCATAATAGGTTTAACTTTATTTTTTCTTTTCAGAAAGTTTATCTACAACAATTCAATTATTAAACGATTTTAGGCTGCAAGTTAATTTTAAATTGCAAGCATCAAATTTAAAAACCACATGAAAACAGAGAGGACAAGAAAAATTATAGAAATAGCCATACCAGCTGTTGCAATACCTTTTGCAGAGGATTTTATTCCCTTCTTGGNGTTAGTAATTCCAAGAGAACATAAAATCANTCCAATAAACGGAAAATAATACCTATAATTCCGCAAAGACCAAGAATTAAAGAGACAGTTGCTGCTTGGCAAGTATGGCATAAGGACCTTTAAGGTTCAATTCGCCATAGTATACGCTGGGGATAAGGACTTTTTTTAGCCATGCTTCAATATGGACATATCCGTTTGAGTAGTCGATTTTAATAAAATGAGGGAAGGCTAGCCAACCATTTCCTTTTTACAGACATATTCATCTTTATACTCCATATAAGTAAAACCCTCTTTATAAAAGAAGTCCTAAATAATAAAGCTTACGAATTCATCGGCATCGGGACGATTTACAAAAAAATCAGTTTCAAAGCGTTTTCTTTTTGCCATTCTTAAATACCACCTTAAATAATTTGTTACATAATTATATTATATGGTGGAATCATTGTCAATAAAATACTTATAATAAAAAACTATCCACAAAAATTGTGGATAGTTTTGGTTTATTCACTTCTCAATGCCTCAACAGCGTCTCTCTTAGATGCCATTCGTGCTGGTATATGTCCGCCCAACATTGTTAAAACAGTACTGATAATGATGAGCATTACACCATGTATAGGATTTAGGAAGGCTACACCTTTAACTCCAGTCATATCTTCGATAAATATATTTATAGGTATTGTACCAATTGCTGCAAGTCCTACACCTAATAATCCTGAAAATACACCTAAAATACAGGTTTCAGCGTCAAACACGCGTGTAATATCCTTCTTTCTTGCACCAAGTGCCTTTAAGATACCAATTTCCTTTGTTCTTTCCAATACAGATGTATATGTGATAATGCAAATCATGATAAGGCTTACAACAAGTGAAATTGCTGCGAACGCGATAAGAACAATTGTAATTGCGTCCATTATACCGCCAGTCATATCTGAAATAGAGCTTGCAAGGTCAATATAAAGAATCTTATCCTCATCGGATTTGTCCTTGTTATACTCATCTAAATAAGCGGTAACCTTATCCTTTGCTTCAAAATCCTTTGGATAAACTGTGATTAAGAATGGAGTGGAATCTCCACCTAGTGTTGCCAAAATCATTGATTTTTCGTCTTCTGTTATATCAGCCATTGTGAATACATTTTTGTCTGATTTCTTTTGAGCCTTTACTATTTCGGAATCCAATGTATTTTTTAGAATCAATGAGGATAGCTCATCGTCATAAACAATTCCAGTTGCTAGCAGGCCGATTTTTACATCTTTTTTAACTCTGACGATACCTGTTATTTTCAAATGAATGTTATTTTCATTTTTATACATTTCATCATAATTTGTAGCAGGTAAAAATGTTCCAAATTCGGTTTTTGCATAGTACACATCATTAGGAACGGATACAAATTCTGTTCCGATTATTTCGTCAAAGCTGAAGGTTTTCTTGCCTTCAACATCAAAACCAAGTGCCTTTAATGTGTGTAAATCAATTCTGTTTTTGGTATCAACAAGCAATATTAAATCTGTTGGCTTTTCAGGATAGCTTCCTGCAAGCAGGTCATAGTTTTCAGTAAGATATGATTCTTTGCTATCGCCCAGGTTTTTTGGATAAGAGCTCATGTCAGTATATTCAAGTGAAATGGAATCAGGACTTTTTAGTGAAACAGGCTTAACTTCTCCGTCGACTTTGCGAAGAAGATTCATGGAAACAAGATTAAGATTTCCTATTTTACTGCAAATCTCAGGGTCAATATTGTTAAGATAGTCTATGAACTCCTTATCAAACTTATTGGTATGCTTTACAAACAATTCTGTTGAATCGAATAGATAAATTTCATCAGTATCAGCATATTCGGGCGTACCCATCATCTGTTTCATTGTTGCATCTTGATAGCCTTCAATATTTTCAATATTTGCAGTAGTTGATGATTGATAAATCTGAATAGGGAATTCATTCATTGCATCTTCTTGGAACTTATCAATTTGAATCTGGAAGCCTGTTGAAAGGCTTAAAATCAACGCAATTCCGATAATACCGATACTTGAAGCAAATGCAGTAAGGAATGTACGACCTTTTTTGGTTTTAAGGTTATTGAATGAAAGCCCTAGAGCTGTAAAAAAGCTCATACTTGTTTTGGTTAGCTTAAAATCATCTTCTTTTGGCTTTTCAATATGAGGATGTGAGTCGGAGATGATATTACCGTCCTCAAATTTAATAATTCTATCCGCATATTTTTCAGCCAAGTCAGGATTATGAGTTACCATGATTACCAGTTTGTCTTTTGCAACCTCTTTTATAAGGTCTAAAATCTGCACACTGGTAGCAGAGTCTAAGGCACCTGTTGGCTCATCGCAAAGTAATATTTCAGGGTCATTTGCAAGTGCTCTTGCAATTGCAACACGCTGCATTTGTCCTCCTGAAAGTTGGTTTGGTTTTTTATGCAAATGGTCCTTTAATCCAACCTTTGTAAGAACATCAATTGCACGCTTGCGTTTTTCAGACTTTGAAACTCCACTAAGCGTCATTCCAAGCTCAACATTTGCTACTATACTTAAATGAGTGATAAGATTATAGCTTTGGAATACAAATCCAACAGAGTTATTACGATAAGCGTCCCAGTCCTTATCTGTAAAATTCTTTGTACTCTTGCCTTTAACGATAAAATCGCCAGAATCATAGCGGTCAAGTCCACCTATAATATTAAGTGCAGTGGTTTTTCCGGAACCACTTGTTCCAAGAATTGCAACAAATTCCTTTTCCCTAAATGCAACGCTTATTCCATTCAGAGCCTTTGTCTCGACATCGCCTACTTTATAGATCTTTTTAATGTTTTTTAACTCAAACATTTAGCAACTCCTTCTTTGAAAGCCTCTTTTTAGAAGTTCCAATTTATTTAGATATTTAGCTTTAATAGCTTCGTATTCAGATGTATCTAGAAACAGCTCGACTACCGCATCTCTTGAAACAGAGAGCAGAATTTCAAACATATGCAGAAAATCTGTTTTGCTGTTAAGCTCAAGCAAATCAAGATTTACATCATCTTTAATTGAGTTATAAGCCTCAATTATTGTAGTACATGGTGAGTGCTTTGAAAAGATATCTGCAATAATCTTTATATCAGAAAAAAGATTATTGCAAAAACCATTAATTTTTTCTTTATCAACAAACTGTATTGTAAAATCCAATATATCCCCGAACATTTTAAAAATGTCACCATTGTTATCTCTAAGACTTTTTTTTATATCCCAAAGCATCTGTGTGTAGTAGTCGGACAGGATATAATTTAGCATATCAGTTTTGTCTTCAAAGTATTGGTAAAAACTCCCCCTTGATATACCAGCTTCCTGAACAATTTTATTAATGGAAACCTTATCAAAGGGGACTCGTGCCAGTTCGTTTTTAATTGCTGCAATAATTTTTTTATGTTTTTTCGGAGGCAAATTTAAAAAGGTTGATGTTGGCATACATTATTACCCCCTTAAAATGTATATTGCCATCACCTTTATATTATAAGTGACAACTTGTCACTTTGTCAATTGTATATTTGATAAAATCTTTTAATAAATTGCTTTAAATTATAGTGAAGATTGCTTTAAATTACAGACAAAATACAAGCACTCATAGGTTAAAGTGTCAATCCATGAGTGCTTTTTATAATATAGAAGGGAATCTGATAAAATTATGGTTTTAAATATCAATTAGAAACGAGGTCCGGGTCTCATTCCGCCGCCCGATACAACCAGTGCTGCAGTTGCAGTTGCAACGGTTGAGCCACCTGAATATGTGCCACCTGTATAGTAGCCGTCAACATTTGTCCCGCCAGTGTATGTTCCACCAGTTGAGATTGTGTATGTTTGACTGGTTACTAAATCTGGAGATGTGAACATTATTGATCTTATATTTTTTGAAGGCTTGAAAGTAAGCACGCTTTTTCCTGTTGAATCGGAAATATTTATAAGTGTTCCTGCATTTACAGAAACATTTGTAAGAATTGAACTTTGTGTTGATGCTGATGAGTTAGGTCCCATAGCCATTCCTAAGCTTCCAACGGCAATTACTGTACCACCTGTTGCGGTGATTGCACCGTCTGAATCAACAGCACTGTTTCCGTCATTTGTTGGACCGTTTACTATTACAAGTCCTCCGTTCATATTTAATACACCGTTTGAATCAAGTCCGTCACCGTATGCATCAATATATATATAACCTCCGTTGATATTCAATGCGGAATTTGTTGTAACAAATGAGCCTTGACCCCAGCCGCCGGGACCTTTAGTTGCCGAACCATCACCGCCAGCTACATTTAAGCCGTCATCACTTGCTGTAATACGGATTGTGCCGTCATTTATAGTGATATTGCTCCCTTCGATTCCTTCATAAGATTTAGTGATTTCAATTGTACCGCTGTTTATTATTATATCTGTATCAGCGTGAATTCCATCATCACCTGTTGCCATAGTGAATGTTCCGCCTGATATATTCAATGTTCCGTTTGAATGTAGGCAATCGTCTGAGGAATCAATTACAAATGTACCGCCACTGATTGTTATATCAGAAACAGCCTTGATTCCCTTAGCACTGTTAGTTGTAGCATAGCCTGAGAATTTGCTTCCCTGATATGTGTAGATATTGAAATTGCCACCGCTTATATTAACATTAGTTTCAGCCTTAATACCGTCATTTGCTGCTTTGATTGTGATATCCCCGCCGAGTATATTAATATATCCCTTAGTGGTTTCTTCAGTATTTGTTGAAACAATACCATCACCGGATGCGGTAATGTTTACGGAACCGCCTTCAATTGTAACTGAATCCTTACCTCTTAAGCCATCGTCAGCGGAGGTAATCTGGATATTGCCGTTCTTTACTTTCAAATCATCTTTGCTAACGATGCCATCAAGGTAATTTGCCTTAACAATTAGCGTGCCCGAACCTTTAATATTCAAGTCATCCTTTGAGTAGATTGCACCCTCAATGGTGGTATCTGTTCTTGTTGAGCCGTCTGTTATATAGTTTGTAGTACCCTTAGCAAGTTCAATTGTGCATTTGTCTTTAATACTTTCAACATATATCGGAGAAGAATCTTTGTTTGCGATATTAACATTATTCATAACAAGTGTTACATTGTCTGTATCTGGATTGGAGTAAACTGTTTTATCTACATCAACTACAATCTGTCCGTCATCAATGCTTCCGTAAACCTGATATTTTCCGGGCTGGCTTATTGTAACAATATTGCCATTTGCAAAAACGCCTGTACCGGTTACTGTTGGACCTGAGTTTGAAAGATTGATTATAGATTCTGTTGCAGCAAGTTTTTCACCAATTGCCTGGATACCTGTAAATTCAGTAACCCCGCCAGTCATAGCAAAGATACCCTCTGTTGAAGTGCTGTGCTGCATTTGTACTCCACCTGTTAAAACGCTGTAAGATGCCTCTGCTGTGAGTTGAGGTGAGCTTACTAAAGCGTAAGTAAACTTCTTGATAGGAATTACATTTAATACAACAGTATCATTAATCATAATATCGATAGCATTACCTTTTTTCCATTCAGCAGCATATGTCATAAGTAATGTGCCCTGAGTTGAAGTTACATTTGCTGCCTGATTATCAGTTGCAGTTGCAAGAACTGTTCCTCCTGTAATATTTACAGCCTCAGTTGCAGTAATGCCCCTATCACCACAGGCGATGATAATGCCATCAGAAATATCAACGGTTGTTTCAGCCTGCAATGCGTCATTGCTAGCTTTAATATTTATTGCACCACCACTTATAGTGAGAGCACCTTTAGTGGACTTGATACCATCTCCTCCTGAATCTATTGTAATATTTCCATTCTTTATTGTAACAGAATCCTTACCTCTTATTGCATCACCAGCAGATTTAATTTCAATATTTCCACCATTAATCTTTAAATCATCATTACTTCTGATTGCATATGAATAGTTTGCGTTAATAGTAAGTGAACCTGTTCCGTTGATTGTCAAATCGTCCTTGCTGTAAATAGTGGCATCAATGCCCTCTTCAGTTTCAGTATAGGTTTCGGCATCATTAATAGTATTTACAGATGAGCCGTTAAGAGTGATTACAACCTTATCAGCATTTTCAACATAAACAGGTGCATTATATGAGCAGTTTAAGTTAACTCCGTTAAAGATAATGTTTACCTTATCCTCATCGCCTGCCTTGACCATAATCTGACCATCATCAAGAGTACCGCTAACTATATAATCTCCTGCAGCTGTTATTGTAATAATTGAACCGTTTACTTCCGCACCTTGACCATCAACGGTTATAGAACTGCCGTTTAAGTAAATATATGTGGATTCAGAAATACTTTCGCTGATAAGTACTTTTATCAATGCAGAAACATCAAGTGAATTAACTCTTCCGTCACCGTTAATATCAGCATTGTAAAAGCCTTCAGTTGTAAGCTTTGAAATACCTAAAACATAACGCTTTGTAGTAATTAGGTCAGCAATATTGACAGTCCCGTCAGCATTTGAGTCCCCCAAGAGGGTTTTAGATTCTGCCGATATATTTATATCATTAGCCTGCTGGTTGAGGATACCTGTGGATATAGCAGCTGCACCCAAAATGGAAAGAGCCAAAATTCCATTTAAAATTCTTGAGGTTATTTTTGCCTTTGTGTCCATCTTAATTCCACTCCTTTAATTAATTTTATTGGATTATGCTGAAAATTCTTCTATTAAGTTAAACTAATTATATGTAACTATGCTTAAAATAATCTTAAAAATATTCATACGAAAAAAGAACAGGCTAGTATCCCACAAAGCAACTAATAAATGGCGAAAGGTGGTAAGCAAAAAGCAGCTTTTCAAATATTTTTATTTATTTTGTGTTTTTGTGTATATTTGAGTACACATTTCTCCCTTTTTTAAGCTATTAGTGAGCGGTGCTTTTACCGTAGCTTATAAAAAAAGGAGGATTACTTTGAAAAAAGAAAAAATTAACCGAAAGCTATTTTGCTACCTGTATCTTAAGCTAGGAAATATTTATGAGGCTGCTGTTAAAGCTGGCTTTCCACCCGATACAGCCTTTTATGAGGGAATTAGATCCTTACAAATGTCCAGCAGTCAAAGGTTGATTAAACAGCTTTCAGAAGTAATTGCACCAATGAGAAGAATGCTTATTCATTCAGGACTGGAACGCCTCGCATTCGGGAATGCAAATGATGCAGTATATCTTGTCTTTTCTGAAGAACTGCCATCACCATCGCAAATATCTGAGCTTGATTTATTTAATGTTTCAGAAATAAAGCGTGTTAAGGGCGGCGGAGTTGAGGTCAAGCTATTTGACAGGCAAAAGGCACTTGAAAAAATGTTTGACTATGTAAACAGCTCAAGCTCTGAAAATTCTGCTATTAGTTTTATAAACGCTTTAAAGAGTCCAGATTATCTTGAGGGAGAGAATGACAATGATTGAAAGATTTTCCCGAAAGCAACAGCTTGCTATAAGGTGGTGGAGTACAAAAAAATACTGCTGCTATGACGCAATTATCTGCGATGGTGCTGTGCGTAGCGGAAAATCAATGTCCATGTCAATAGGCTTTATTTCCTGGGCTATGACAAATTTCAGAAATGGTACATTTGCTATTTGTGGGAAAACAATAACCTCACTTAAGCGAAATGTAATGACACAACTTGTGCAAATGATGGGACAGCTAGGTTTTACCTGTATTGAAAAGGTCAGCAAGAACTATATTGATATTACACTTTGCAATATCACCAATAGATTCTATCTTTTCGGAGGTAAGGATGAGTCGTCTGCATCTCTTATTCAAGGGATAACGCTTTGCGGTGTTTTTTTCGATGAGGTAGTATTAATGTCCCGCTCTTTTGTTGAACAGGCTCTTGCGCGCTGTTCCGTAACTGGTTCAAAAATCTGGTTTAACTGTAATCCAGATAACCCACACCACTGGTTTTACAAGGAATGGATAAAAAAAGCTGACGAAAAAAAGACTCTATATCTGCATTTTACTATGAAAGATAACCCCTCGCTTTCAAAGTCAATCAGAGAACGATATGAGCGATTATATTCGGGAGTTTTTTATGATAGATTCATTCTCGGTAAGTGGACAGCCTCAAGCGGAGTTGTCTATCCGATGTTCAACAAGGAAAAGCATACCTTTGTAACTCCTCCAGAATGTAAGCGATTTGTCATTTCATGTGATTATGGAACTGTCAACCCCTCCTCATTCGGTCTATGGGGAGAATGTGATGGTAAATGGTACCGTTTAAAGGAGTATTATTACTCGTCAAAGTTGGAAGGACAGGCACGAACTGATGAGGAGCATTACCTTGCACTTGAACAGCTTGCCGATGGTGTAGAGATAGAATGTGTTGTTATCGACCCCTCAGCAGCAAGTTTTATTGAATGTATCAGGCGGCATGGCAGGTTCAAAGTTATTCCAGCTAAAAATGATGTTTTAAGTGGGATCAGGCGTGTAAGTGATGCGTTGAAGCAGGACAAGCTGATGTTTTCGGAAAGCTGTGAGGATTGCTTGAGAGAGTTTTCGCTTTATTACTGGAGTGAGAAGTCGGGAGTAGATATTCCGGTTAAGGTAAATGACCATGCTATGGACGATGTAAGGTACTTTGTCAGCACAATTCTCACAAATGAGCTTTATGCAAGCGATAGCTTTTTTGTAGCAAGCCTAAATAGGAATTAAAAGAGTAGCACATAAGTTCATGAAGTTAGCTATCATTTATTGTTAACTTATGTCCAAACTGCGGACCAGCGTGCTACGCTGGGGGAGGTGAATAAATGGGACTATTTAAGAAAAAGCAACCACAGAAGAGAAGTACAACAGTTATGTTACAATCTGCAAGGCAAAAGGGCTATCTTTGCGATGAGATAAAGTTGTATGAAAACAATCTTTATGACAGTCTGCGTGCTAATGTGCCGATTATTGATGCGGCTCTTAGCAAAATTGTAAGGCTGACGGGTGGATACAGGCTTATATGCTCTGATGAGAAAATGCAGGATTTGCTTAATTGCTTTGTTGATGAGGTTGATGTCGGCTTGGCAGGGAAGTCTTTACATTCGTTTACTGATACATTTCTTGATAGCCTTTTGATATATGGAAATGCAGTAGGTGAAATTGTGCTTGATACCGATACGGGACGAATGGTTGGGCTTTATAATGGCAATGTAAATGATATCGAAGTTAAGGCGGGCCCGTCACCTAATAAAAAAATATTTTATATCAAGGAGGAAAACGGCGATAAAAGCATAATCCAAAATCCACAGCTTCTGCTGTTTTCGTCAATAAATACTCAGGCAGGGCAAAATTATGGAACATCGGTTTTAAGAGGCCTGCCCTCTTTAAGCTCAATTCTTATGCGAATTTATGAATGTATTGGACAAAATTACGACAGGATAGGAAATATCAGATATGCAGTAACCTATAATCCGGGCAATGACCCATCAGAAAAGGCTTTTGCTAAGGATAGAGCAATGCAGATTGCTAAGGAGTGGTCCGATGGTATGAATGCAAGTAAAAATGGTGAAATCCGTGACTTTGTTGCTGTCGGAGATGTCGATATCAAGGTTATAGGTTCTGAAAACCAGCTTTTTGATACCAATATTCCAGTTCGACAGCTTCTTGAGCAAATTATTTCAAAGCTATCTATACCACCGTTTCTGTTAGGACTTAACTGGTCATCAACAGAGCGTATGTCGGCACAGCAGGCAGATATTCTTACCTCAGAACTTGAATATTATCGCAGAAGAATTACTCCGGTAATTAAGAAAATCGGTACAATGTTTCTCAGAACCTGCGGAAGTAATGCAGATATTACTGTGGAATGGGATAATATCAATTTACAGGATGAGGTTGCACTTGCTGATGCACGACTAAAAAATGCTAAGGCAATGGAAATTGAGTTAAGATTAAAACAAAATTATAATTTATAGGAGGATTAATTATGTATAATACAATTAAATTGGAAAAGGGTCTATATAATCTTACAGGAAAAATTTTTTCACAGGTGCTTGAAGAAGCAGACCCATCAGAAAATTACAAGGATACGCCTCTTGCAAATCTAGATGCCTTTGAGCGTCAGCTAAAACGTTTTGATATCAAGGTTAATGGTCCAAATGCAGATTTTGTTGAGAAGTTTTTCACGACAACTGAATCAGCAGTGCTTTTCCCTGAATTTGTAAGACGCAGTATTAAGCAGGGTATTGATGAGTCCATTCTTTCAGATATTGTCGCTGTAAAATCCACAATTGATGGAAGTTCATTTAATGGTATATCAATTGCTGAAACCATTCCATATGACACAACTACTGCTCAAGGAAATGAATTACCTGAAACAAAAATCTCTGAGGGAAGTTCACAATTAGTACTTAATAAAATAGGTAGAATAATTTCTGCATCATATGAGGTTGTAAGACGCCAAAGGCTGGATGTGTTTACTGTTGCATTAAAGGCTATCGGCATGAAGCTTGGTAATGCCATGACAAAAGAGGCTATATCTACACTTGTTTTAGGAGCAACAACTATTGAAACAGAGGGTGAAGCTCTTACATATTCCGACCTTGCTAATCTTTATAGCAAATTTACAGATTTTAATATGACGACATTAATTGCATCACCAACAGTTGTTTCTCAAATTCTAAAAATGGACGAAATGAAAGAATGCACTTCTAAGAACTGGAGGGAAATTCTTCTGCCATTTGGCACAAAGCTGCTTAAATCATCTCAGATTAATGATACTACTGTAATTGGTTTGGATAAGGACTATGCTCTTGAGCTTGCGACTAATTCTGATTTAATCATTGAAACGGACAAGCTAATTGACCGCCAGCTTGATAAAATTTCTGTGAGCGTTAAGTTAGGCTTTAAAAAGATTATTCCAGACGCTGTTAAGTGCTTAATAATCTAGATAGCGTAGAAGGCTGACTACTCATTCAGACATAGTTATACGATTGCGCTTTATCTAATGCATGAACGGGTGGCTATATCAAGCATACAAAATTTCTAAACTGATAGAATGTTAGGCATACCCCTATATAAAAAGGTATGCCTAACTCCAAATTATAACAAGGAGGATATTTATGTCGGAACTATTAGATAAGCTAAATGAATTTACAAGGCGTGAGCATACAGAGGATGAGGTTTATATTTTTGATTTAATCCTATGCGATAATGACATAGACCGTGATGGAGAGTGTTTTTCCATATCTGCATTACAGACTCTGCAAAAGCTGTTCATAGGCAAAACAGGGATTTTTGACCATGACACAAAGGGTGCAAACCAGACTGCAAGAATTTTTTCAACAGAGCTTGTCGTTGATAACAGCAGAAAAACTAAATATGGTGCAGTTTATACATATTTAAAGGCTTGTGCTTACATGGTAAAGACCTCATCAAATGCTGATTTAATCAAAGAGATTGATGGAGGAATAAAAAAGGAGGTAAGCATTTCCTGTTTCTGCTCTAGTCAAATCTGTTCAATATGCGGTGCAAATAAAAAGAAAAAGTCCTGTGGGCATATCAAAGGTAAAGCCTATGGTGGAAAGGTTTGTTATATTATACTTGATGATATCACAGATGCCTATGAATGGAGTTTTGTTGCTGTTCCAGCACAGGTAAATGCTGGAGTTACAAAGCACTTTGGAGTTTTTACAGATGAAAATGAAGTTATAAAGGAAATGCAGACTCAGCTTAATGAAAAGGATAAAATCATAGGGCTTATTGCTGAGGATTTGAAGGCTGATATTACAAGGCTAAGTTTTTTAACGAAATCCAACAGCCTTTCAACATTTTTGTCAACAATTGTTGAAAAGCTCGATGTTATGGAGATGATTGACCTTAAGAAAAATCTTGAAAAGGAATATAGGGGAAGGGCACAAAGACAGTTGGTTAAGGCATATGATGACAATAACTCCAGCTTTAAGCTGTAAGGGGGACTGATTATGAATGTAAATAGTATTATTTCATTGTTTACGCTGTTTTCGGGTGAAACAGATGTAAAGCCGTATCTTCCACTAATAAATTCTGCCATGACGGAGGTAAAAAACCGTCTTAAGTCTGATGCTGATTTGTCAGATGAACGCTTATCCTTTCTATGTGCGGCAATAGCAAATTTAAGATATACACAAATTCTTGCAGCAAGGGATAAGCTTAGATATACTTTTGCGGGAACGGTTGCACAGATGAATAACGGAGCACAGCAGCTTGATTTTGCTAATTCACTTGTGAGGGAATATTGGGCAAGTATAAAGGATTTGGTTAATGACACCGACTTTACATTTCTTAATGTTTAGGAGGGATTTTATTGAATTCGGTTTATGAATTATTGGAGAGGATACAGGATATTCTCAAAGGAGAGGATGGACAAAATGTCTTTACTGAATATCAGCAGACGCTTATTGAAAAACAGAATCATGATTTATATATTATAATTGGAATAAGGGAAATTATTACAGAGTCACCATATAGTAAGTCATCATCAAGAGTTTATTCATCAAAGGTTGTGTTCAGTATCAATATATTGTCCGATGTGAAAAATGGATATAAGGATATATATTCATATTTTGATTCCGTTGTTTTGGATAGACTTATGAATTTAATTTATGCAGATAGGATTTACACAAAGCCTCTTGAGTTTAATTCAAAGTTAAATAAGCTACAGCTTTATTCTGAGTTTACAATTAACACAAGCATGATTTTTGGAAACTGAGAGGAGGTTTAAAATGCCACATACCGTAGAAGTAAAAAACACTTCATATGCCATACCGTTTGGTTCGTTTATTTTTGGAATTTCATCATATAGAATAGAGTCGGCAGTATCCTTTATCAGCAAGCCAACTGTGAGCAGTTCTATTATTCTTCAGAGCCAGGGTAAAAAGCCAACCCTATTGACAATTAGAGGTAGGTTTTATCATAATCAGACCCCGATAGCACCGATTTTAAGCGGATATCTTAATGGAAGAACCAGCTTTTATTTTAGCTTTAACCGCATGAGGTTTTCAGGGCTTTATCTGTCTAAATTTATTTGTAATGAATCCACAGATGACCAATTTTCAGAATATGAGCTTACTTTCATAACAACTAATGACATAACGGAGGTGGAGACTGATGCCAACGGTAAGACTTGAGCTAACAGATATAAGCGGAAGTGTATACTCCTCTGTTGATTGCTTTAGCTTTTATTTTGAGAAGGAGTCCTACACGCCATATACAAGCCTTAATGGTACATTTTATTTAAATACTGCTGTTGCAAACCCAAAAGAGGTTTCCTTTTATATTGACGAAAAGAAAGTACATTATGGAATTATTGACACGATTGATTTTTGCGTAGGGTTATCGGGCAAGCTGATGGTAAAACTGAAATCAAAAGGCTTTACCTCAATGCTTACACAAAATCAGCTTGAGCCAGGACTTAAAGCAAATGTTTCACTTAATTCGCTTATGGATAGCTTTATTAATATTCCAAATGTGACACATGAGGATAATTCTAACACACAAAACTATATTTATGTCAAAAAAAACTCAAGCATGTGGGATTCCATAGCAAATTTAAGCTATAAGCTGATGGGTACTTATCCATATATTGAGGGCACGAACACCGTTCGGATTTCTCCAAAAGCAAATCCGAAGAATGTAAGCTTAAATAATGAAAAAATGCTTTCATATGGCATTATAAACGATTATACGAAGATTATAAGCGATTATCATATGCAGGACATTAACGGGGATTACAGCATATATAATCTGTCCAACCCAGCAGCATACAGTAGAAACATTATCCGTCATAAGCATATTGACCTTGACAGGCAGTATCTGTATTCACCTCAAGATGCATTGGTTTACAAAATTGCACATAGCATGAGGGGGTTTTTCTCATATTATGGCGAATATCAGGGATATAGCGGTGAGGACTTAAGCGATACCCTTACAATTTCAGGCATTATTACAAATGCACGAATAAATAGGATTGAGATAAGTGGAAACGCAAAAGGTATAACTACAAAGTGCTACACCTATTTTGACAGCTTTTTTAATCAGTAACATTTTTTTAAGAATGGAATATTATATAGTATTGGAGCAGTTAAGTGAAAATTCATTTTAGCGAACCTTCTGCTCACCAAATTGGTGCTGACTCCAAAAAAACCACTCAGAATGTTTTCATTCTGAGTGGTTTTACTGTTTTAAGCCTATTAGCTTATGAGGCTGTTGCCTCAAACTCCGCCAAGCTTTTTTAAAAAAGCTTGACCAAAAACTTTAAAATTATATAGCGTGTTGATTTGATTATGATAAGCTAAATCGCTATACAAAAGCAATACAAAAGTGCAGGTTGCTGTTAGCCGCTTCGTTAAATAGAATAAGTTAACTATGTTGGACAGCTAACTTTAATTGGTGCGTGCAGAGCAAGCGGTAAAAAAAACAGGCGGCGGTTTGCGCCGGGTTAATAAGGAAGTATTTTAGTATTTTTGGTGTAACCTCAGTGATATGGGGTTACACCCTTTCTTTATGCGAATTTTTCCGTTAGTTGTTTTTGAGTTTTGATTTCTTCAACTGCTTTTAACAACTCCTGTTCTGTGGGTATGTCAAACAAGCCGATAGCGGTAAAGTAGATGTCCACCTTTACATTGTTGTGCGAGTGTTTCTTTTCGTTGTTGTGAATTTCAATGCGTTCTATGAGTTTATTCACCACAACAGGCGTCAGTTCTTTCATCTCGGTAAATTCCCTGAGTCCCTGATAAAGCATCTTCATATCTACAGTCTGCTTTTGTAATTCAACCAACCGGTTTTCACATTCTGCAACCTTTATGACAAGTTCTTTTTGCTCGGATTCGTATTCGTTAGCCATACGGCTGTAACGCTCGTCCGATAACTTTCCGATAATGTTGTCTTCGTAAATTCTTGAAAACAACTTGTCCAAATCCGATATTCTCTTTTTGCTGCTCTCTATGGTTGATTTGAGAAGCTTTTCCCTGTTGAGATTGCTTTCGCCTTTCTTTTGAGCAAGCAGGTATACAAATACACTGTTGTAACTGCGAATAAAATCGGACAGTTCTCTTATCGCTTCCGTCACTATCTGCTCAAGCACAACATCACGAATGTAGTGAATAGTACAGGAGCCTCTGCCGTCTTTGTAGTTGGCACAGCGGAAAAACTCTTGGTTTTTCTTTAAGCTTTTGGAAGCACAGAAGTGTAGTTTTGAACCGCAGTCCGCACAGTAAACCAAACCCGAAAACAAACTCTTTCTTCCCGTTGCGGTGTTTCTGCGTTTGTTCTTTCTAAGTTCCTGTACTCTCA
>JGI24711J26586_10000158_pt1 | contig 48709 bp, 52 predicted proteins | sample BioPla3DNA1_FD_26586 | JGI IMG/M metagenome (IMG submission 26586)
TGGTGGACACGTTCCCCTTATTTTAGTCGTGCTTATAATGCTTCGCGGGTAAATTATAACGGCGCCCTTGCCGCTATAAATGTCACTGATGCAGCAATGGGGATTCTTCCAGCAATTTGGATTAATGCCTAATAGTTAATAAACTTGAAGCCAAAGGTTAGGATAAGCACGTCCTAACCTTTTTTAACATCTAAATAATGAAGAATAGGCTATAATTACAAAGTAATAAGCAAAGTGAGTGAAAGTTATGGAAATTCTTAAATATATTATTCTTGGGATTATTCAAGGGGTCACGGAAATCTTCCCAATTAGCTCTAGTGGCCATCTAGTCATCTTTCAAGAATTACTTAAGCTAGAACAACCAGGGTTAGTTTTTGAAATGTTTACAAATACTGCGAGTTTTTTAGCCTTATTTGTGTTATTTGCAAAAGATATATGGGAATTAATTAAAGGATTTTTTCTGTATATCTTTAAGAAAGAAGCGCGTGAAGAGTATAAAGACACCTTTTTCTATGTTTTAAAACTTTTAGTTGCAGTGATCCCGCTTGGGGTTGTCGGACTTATTTTTAAAGATGAGATGGGGATGATTAAGAATCTATTAACTGTTGGTATTGCTTTATTTATTACTGGTGCGCTTTTACTTACTATTTTCTTTACGCGTAATTTAATTGAGGAACATGATGATATAACGTGGAAAGACGCAATAGTCGTGGGCTTTACCCAAGCGTTTGCCGTTTTCCCTGGTATTTCGCGGAGCGGCTCCACCATCATTGGTGGTCGCGCAAGTCGTGTGTCACTAAAAAGTATATTAAGATTTAGTTTCCTTGCTTATATTATTATTAGTGTACCGACAAGTGTGTTAGGCGCAGTTGACTTAGTACATATTAGTGAAGAAATTAATTGGACGGGTTACATCTTAGCGTTTATCTTTACTTTTGGTGCGACTTTTCTAACGGGACTATTTGTGATGAAAAAGTTAAAGGTGGAACACTTAATTTATTTTGGGATTTATTGTTTAGTCGTTGGTATTTTAGCGTTCAGTGCTTTTTTCATTATGCGTTAATGCTAAAATATATGTGGATTTAAAGTTATGAGTTACAGGTTTTTTGGCAGAGTTAGAAATAATGAAGTAGTCTTAAGTGATGATGATATTTTTCATTTAACGAAAGTATTAAGGCTTAAAAAGGATGAAACTTTTGAAGTAGTGGCAGGACAAAGTCTTTACTTATGCACTTATGAAAGTGTAAATCCGTTTATACTTAATGTTTTAGAAAAAAGAAAGTTACCGTTAGAGCCCTTACCGCGCTTAACACTAGGTTACGCCTTACCAAAAGGCGATAAACTTGAATTAGTGATCCAAAAAGCAGTGGAAATTGGTGTTAGTCACATCATTTTAATTGATAGTGAGCGTAGTATCGGTAAAATACCTGCAACGCGCTTAGAAAGTCGCTTAGCACGCTTTAATAAGATTATTAAAAGTGCAGCAATGCAAGCTAATCGTAACTATCTGCCAACGCTTACTGAACCCTTAGCATTTAAAGAAGTTTTAGATTTAGAGTTTGACACTAAGCTTATTGCTCATGAAACCGCTAATTTACCGCTTAAAGCAGTATTGCAACAAGATTTAGGCGATAATTTACTCATTTTAGTCGGTCCNGAAGGNGGNTTTAGTGAAGCGGAAGTTACTTTAGCGAGTACTAAAGGCTTTAATGTCATTACTTTTGGCGATAATATACTTAGAAGTGAAACCGCAGCGATATATGCTTTAAGTGTGTTACATCATTATCAAAAAGGAGCGCACCATGAAAATTTATGAGTTATTACAGGAAAATCGCCGAGGGCACCTTATTACACCGAGTCGTGAATATTTATTTTTCCAAGATCATGAAGCACTGTTAACGCAAGTTCCTGAACTTATTCCTTTTATTAATAGTAAAGATGACTTTGATTTAATCTGTGCGAANATTATTCAAAGTGCACTCTTAAATTATGAAGCACTCACTAATTACTGGAATAATGAAGTTAAGCCTGATACAGAATTACCAGTAAAAGCACTTTTTACCTATAATAATGTACCCATATATTGCCCGCTTTTTAGTGTTAGCAATAACATTTTAATTGGNAATAATTTAGGAAGTAAACTAAATTTAACCCATGACGCGATAGATTTATTTGAAGCGTATAATTTTAGTTTATTTGAATCGCAACTTACTAGTCTTGTGTTAGTTGGTGAAGATATTCATACGCGCGCTTATTATCATTATGACTTTCATGCGATTTATATTATTAATGATCAAGGACGACTTGATTTGAAGATTTGTTTATTTGATAAACATATTAAGCGCCCTGATTTCCGTAATGTATTAGAACGAATTAAACCGGCACTTACTGAATATTACGCTGGTAATCGCATTGCTTTTATTAATGCTCTTGTGAAAGAAAAGTTAATTAGTCATAAGTTATACACTAAATATATTAATAACTTAAAAAGACGGAAGATAATTGGATGAAGACCTTTACTAGTGTCGCACTTGGTTGTAAAGTAAATGCTTACGAAGTTTTTAGTATTGAAGAAACTTTAAAAGCACAAGGTTACAAACTTGCTCATCAAGGTGACAAAGTTGATGTTGCTATCATTAATACATGCAGCGTCACAAGTAACGCTGATCAAAAAAGCAGACAACATATCCGTAAACTCGCGAAAAATTATCCTGATGCTATTTTAGTTGTAATGGGATGCTACGCACAGCTTAACAAAGATTTAATCAATACCATTCCGGAAATTGATATTTTAGTCGGCACTAGTAACCGAAGTAAAATCGTCGATTATATTGAAGAATTTAAAGAGCATGGTCAAAAAATAATTGCGGTTGAAGAAGAGCCACGCACATTTAACTATGAAGAGTTANGCGCTACGAGTGTAACACCACAGGCGCGCGCGTATTTAAAAATAGGGGACGGGTGCGACGCTTTTTGTACGTATTGTATTATTCCTCTTGCAAGAGGGAAGATGCGAAGTCGCGATGTGCGTGACATTGTTAAGGAGGCTAAAGACTTAGTAAGAAGAGGGTATAAAGAAATTGTTTTAACGGGAATCCATACAGGAGCCTACGGTAAAGACTTAGGGAATATTAAATTTAGTAATATTGTGGAGATGATTTTAGAAGCTTGTCCATCATTACATAAATTACGAGTATCAAGTATTGAAGCAAATGAAATTGATGACGATTTCCTTCGTTTAATGCTAAAAGACAAGCGTATAGCACGCCATCTCCATATCCCGCTGCAAAGTGGAAGTGATGAAGTGCTCCGCAGGATGAATCGGCATTATACCACGAGTGAATTCATACATAAAATCGAAAATATTAGAGAAAAAGTACCTAATATTGCTATTACCACTGATGTTATCGTTGGCTTTCCTGGAGAAAGTGAAANGTTATTTAATGAAACAGTCGCGTTTATTAAAAAAGTAAACTTCACGCAGCTACATGTCTTCCCCTATAGTGCGCGGACGAGAACGCCTGCCGCTAGTTTTAAAGAGCAAGTGCTTGGTCCAGTTAAAAAAGAACGGGTGCGTACACTAATAAACTTAAGTGAAGACTTATATCGAAGTTATGCACAAAGATTTGTCGGCGAAAAAATGCAAGTTTTAATTGAAACTTATGACGATAAAGAAGAAGTATATGTTGGGCATACCACTAATTATTTAGCAGTTAGAGTTAAAAGCGATAGCGATATTAAGCATGAAGTAATTACTATTATTTATGACCCGAATATTAGTAAAAAAATCTAGACACTGTATAAAAATAATGCACTAAATTATGAGCATATAATCAATATAATAAAATAAATACTATAAAATGTCTAAATTTCTTGACACTACTTTTTCTTTTGCTATAATAACCCTAGTCACAAGAAGGAGGATAAGTTTATGGCTGTTCAACAACGACGTGGTAGTAAAACCCGCAAACGCTTACGCCGGACTCACTTTAAGTTAAACGTGACTGGACTTACCACTTGCCCAAACTGTGGAACACTCATTCGGGCGCATCATGTTTGTCCAGAATGTCACCACTATGCTGGTAAAGACGTGATTACTAAAGAAGAACCAAAAAAAGGCAAAGCAAAGAAATAGGTATTAACCGCTAAATAAATGAGGAAGGAAACTTCCTTTTTTATTTTAAATAATCCAAAGTTTTGAAAATCCATTTACAAAACTTCTTATAAAGTAGAAAAATAGTTGTTTTAGGTGTTTTATATATTAAAAGTAATTAAATATTAGCTAAAATGGTAAAATATCATTTGGAGGGTAATATGAAAAAGAATAAACTAATTGATCATACTTTACTGAAAGCGGATGCTTCACCCGCACAAATCGAAAAACTTTGTCAAGAAGCGCTTGAATACGATTTTATGAGTGTATGCGTAAATCCGGGGTACGTTCCACTTGCGAGTATGCTTTTAGCGGAAAGTGATGTCCGTGTGTGTACTGTTGTTGGCTTCCCACTTGGTGCAACAAGCACTGAAGCGAAAGTTCTTGAAGCGCAAATTGCGGTCGAAGAAGGTGCTGACGAAGTTGATATGGTAATTAATGTCGGTAAACTTAAAGCTGGCTTAGATTTAGAAGTCTTTACTGAAATCCGGGCGATTCGTGAAGCACTTCCTGATTGGGTCATTCTTAAAGTTATTATAGAAACATGTTTATTAACTGATGACGAAAAAGTTAGAGCGTGTCTTTTAAGCCGTAAAGCTGGTGCTGATTTTGTGAAAACTAGTACTGGTTTTAGTACCGGCGGAGCCACAGTAGCCGATGTTAAATTAATGCGTGACACTGTTGGGAGTGATATGGGCGTTAAAGCTAGTGGCGGCGTCCGTACTATGGAAGATCTTGAAGCGATGGTCAAAGCTGGCGCTAATCGGATTGGCACGAGTAATGGTGTTGCTTTCTTTACTGGTAAAAAAGGTACCGGTTACTAAAAAACACTTGATTTATGATTACTTTTGAAAAATCTAAACGATACTTATTTTATTATGTCGGGGTTTTACTTGTAACGATTACTTTGTTTATTTCGTGGGTCGTGATGATTGTTAAAAACCCTGGTAGCACAAGTGGTGATATTGTTTTACTATCATTCCTTTTCCTTATTTTATTTGGTGGCGAAGCATTGTTTTTAATTATTTACCTCATTCGTCCTAAAGTAGTACTCAGTGTTGATGAAGAAGGCGCTTACTTACATTTAAGTAAGAAAAAGACAAAAGAAGTAGCGTTTAGTAATTTTAGCTCTGTTGGGAATATGCGCCGTAATTTAGTGATTGCAACGAAAGATAGTGAACTTTATGTTGTGCGCTTCTTAAAAGATCATAAAAAGGCTGAAGAAACGCTTAAAACAATGTTTAATACTTTTATCACTAATCATCCAGAANGTTATTTTGATATGACTGAAAGTGCGGATAAGCAAAAGCACGAAGAAAAATAATCATTCCGTTTATAATGAAGCAGGAGGAATGATAAATATGCAGTTTAATCAAGACTTTGACAAGATTATTGGTGAAGACATCTATTTAAGTATTACTGAGAAAAATAGTGGCTTAATTGGTGGTTTACCTTATTATAAATATGGTATTCATTTAAATGACNGTACCTTAGTCGGNAACATCTTAGTGCNCATCGGCCATAATTTTAATTCTTACTACAGTGGGAACTTTGTTTATCAAGTTAGCGGAGCGTATCGCGGACAAAATCTTGCGGTTAAAGCATTAAACGCAATTCTTGTTGTCGCAAAGTACCACAAGATGGAATACGTTATCTTTAGTGCGCCAAGTTCGAGCAAGGGTTATTTACGCACTTTTGAGAAAATGGGTGCAAAGTTATTAGAAATTGTCACACCACCTGAAAATTATATGTNTTATTATAAAGGTATAGAGCCCCTCGCGATATATCGCCTAGATTTATAAAAAGAGAGGAACACATTTATGAGTGATACAGCTGAATTTGTTAAAGTTGAAGTGATTGATGAAGAAAATAAAGAGGGAATGAGTCGACGCAAGAAATTTGAAATTAGAAAATTAGTAATGTCGACATATGTGACGCTTGTCGTTATTGCTTACCTCGCAATGGTTTTTTTCCTTGATAAATGGCATCCACATTGGGTTATTTTCTTATCAATTCCTGTCGTTGATTCATTAGTGACAGCCATTTTAGAAAAGAAAATCGCCTTATTTTCCGTTGATGCTTTAATTATCCTCGCCTTTGTCGTAGTTGGTGCGGTAACGGGTAAATGGCATCCAGCGTGGATGATCCTATTACTTGTGCCATTATGGCGTTATATTTTAAATACGATTAAACGCATTAAACGTATTAAAGCAATGGATTAAGTTTAATTGTTAGATAAATTTTAACTTATNTAATTGTGGTATCAATAATTTTACTGGTTTATATTAACCTAAATTATCTTTGAAAAATTTAGTTCTTATNCTATATTTAAGTTAGGAGAAAGAGATGAAAATATATACAATTAATGACTTAAAACTTAAATATAAATATAGTGAAAAGAACATCAAAAAAAGACATTATAAACTGCTCTTAAATCTCTTAAAGTCCGTTAATAGTGGTGATTATGATATTAATCGATATTACTCGTTAATTAGAAATAAAGTAGAACCAAAAAATAGTGAAGAAAAAGTTATTGTCAGAACAATAAACTTTATTGATGATTATGTGGAAACCACAAAAATAGGGGATTCCACTCTTTTTTTATATCAGTCACTAATTAAGGAAAAAACAAATAAAGAAATAAAGACATTAATTAAAAGTGTTGATGCCTTAGTGATGAATATAGAAAACACTAATGACATTGCGGAGTTAATGCTTATACTTTCACAAATATTTAAAGAAGCTAACTTCCCTTACAGTTATATTTATATTTTTACGATTTTAAACTTTTATTTATTGAAAAACGATATAAGCAACATATATGTTTCCGTTGAAGATGCACTTAATTTACAAGCTATTGAAGATGAAAGTGAGGCGATAAAACTTGATACATTAGGTATATTATTAGGTTTAGCCATAGATGTTGTCGATAGTAGACAAAGAGGTGTAAGTGACAATGGTATAATATTGGGAGCAACTTTAACTTTAGCAAAATCTATAGGATTAGTTTATGTCAACAAAGGAATTATATATGCTACAACTACAATCGGTACGGCGATCAATCCTGGAGTTGGTACTGTTATTGGTTTTGTAGCTGGTGCGGTAGTATGTTTAGTTGTCGACGTATTTCTGAACGAATGGCTAGATCAATTAATTGATAAAATTGCCACATAGGAGATTTATGAAAAAACGAATAATTGCATTTTATGATGTGCTGATTGTTGCTATCATTAGCACACCCTTTACGATATGTTCAATATTCTTTTTTGTTTTTGCTGATACAAGCAATCTTGAGTGGTTATGCAAGAACTGGTATTTAATAATCTTTGCGTCCTTGGGGGTTTCACTTCCTGTGGTTGGTATTTTTTGGATTACTGGCTATACATTAATAATGAATAATCATTATGTGTTTTTCTATTATTTTCCGCATGCAAAAACGTGGAAAAAAATGATAAATAATATTGATATTAGGTGGAACCAAGAACTTTTTATATCAGAAGTACTCGCAGTAAACATTGTTAAATTGACGAAAGAAGAAAAAAAGCACAAGGTATTTTATAAGCACATACGCAATAAATATTTAGAAATTATAATCAAAAATGGTGGCACTAAATATGTATATGTTGGTAACTATGCTCAGTGTCAAATAAAAAAGATTATGAAGATATTATTAAAGGAATAGGTTTCATGAAAAAATATAAGCGGAATATAATGATTAAGGTTGCAGGTGTAATTAGTGAACTAATAATTACTTTTATCCCAATTTATTTAATTTCTTCATTATTATTATTCCCCCCGCTTATTTTTAAAGATTTTATTAAGTTCACTGGTTTAACGATATTAGTGATTGTTATAGTCAATATCATTTTCTACATTATTGCGGCAATTGCAAAAATATTTATAAAAACAGCTTATATAATTACTAGCGATTCTTTAATTACCCAAATAAATAATGAGGTGCACAGCACAATATATCTTAAAGATGTATATTATCTGACATATAATTTCGGTGCGATAGATGGTCAACCAAGCCCGACAGAGTTAGTGCTTTTTGATAAAGAACACAAGTACTTAATTTCGATAGAAAACCCACCGCTATTGATGGTTATCAATATTAAGAAAAAATGTTTAAATGCAAAAATAACGTATTTTAATTCGCGCCGAATTTTATTTTTTTTAGTAAGTTCTTTGGTAATTTCGATAATAGTTTCATTGATATCTTTAATTGCTAATTAAATGTAGTATTGAAGTGTGATAAATGAAAGATTATATATTTCCTTTTAATTCGCTAATTAAAATGATTATTTCGTTAATTGTTTTTTGCTTTTTGCGCTCTTAGATATTTTTTTGTGGCGGACAAAATTCTTTTTTATAATTCTAATTCCGATATCAATATTTTTAATATTATTTGCAATCAAAATAATTATTTTAAAAGAGTCTTCTATTTTTGTCAGTGGCGATTTACTTGTCGGCCTTCTTAAGGTGGAGTATAAGTATAACATTGATCTTAAAGATGTTTCTTTTGTTGAAGTACAACAACGAGATTACAAATTTTCTTCGCGCGGCCGAGAAAAAAGAGGTAGAGGTATCGAAACTTATAGAACAGGTCATAAATTTATTGAATTTAATTATTTAGACGGTTCAGTAAAACGAATCCATTGTAACGATTTATCACGTAAACAAATGAATAAAATATTAGAACTTTGCAAAAATAAGAAAAATTACTATTAGATAATATTTAGAAGTATTTGGTACAATAGCAGCAGGATATATTTAAACAATTACATATTGAAAAAGAATAATATTGAACTTGATAATAAGAACTTTAAATAACAGGTTAATAACACATTAAATTCGTTTAGCATACTAAGTTTTTCTTATTATGCTTTTTCTTGCATTAAATTAATAATTAACTATAATAATTAATGGCAACTAGCCAAGAAAGGATGTGAAGAGCATGCCAAAAACCGTCGTTCGTGAAAACGAANCATTAGANGAAGCATTACGACGCTTTAAACGACAAGTAAATAAAGCGGGTGTCCTTTCTGAAACTAGAAAACGTCAATACTATGTTAAACCAGGGCTTCGCCGCAAACTTAAAGCGGAACAAGCTCGTCGTAAAGCCCGCAGAGGCTAATTAATTTAGCGCAAAAAGAGAGGAAGTTACATTCTTCTCTTTTTTTGTACCAAAATAAACGATTAGGTTGTAATTATAAGTGTGAACCTAATTGATGTAAGATTAACCCAAAATAACACTAATGAATGCGGTAAAGCAGTGCTCCGTATGCTGCTTGCGATTACTCATCGTGATAAGCGCTATTTAACATTACCTTTAAGTGGTAATTTTGATAACTTTCTTTCAATTACTAAGAAAGCAAAAGAGTACGGTGTCGAGTTACTTGGATATAAGCTTGATAGTATCGAAGAAGTTAAAAACGTAAAGGTTCCCTTTATTATGCATTTAAGTAAAGATGATACGAATCATTTCGTCCTAGCAGAGTTTAAAAAGGGCAAACTCAGCATTGCTGATCCAAGTGGTGAATTTTATGTTTTAAGTCTAAAAAACATTAAAAAGTATTTTATTAGTAATATATTAGTAGTTAATTGTGTAGAGAATGTTGAAAATCCACCTTTAGTCAAATTCAAACAACGATATGGTGCATTAATCTTTCACTCTTTGTTTTTAATCTTTTTATTAATTGGTTTTGCTTTCCTAGGTCATGCAAGTTTAGATTTAATAAGTTATGTGTCATTTACTTTAGCAGCGATATTAAAGATTATTGAACAACAAGTAATAATGAAGAACTTACAAAAGTTCGATGACTTATATATAGCGCCACGCCTCGTAAATATTAAAGATAACTTTAAGTATAAGTTTAAAGTATTGCAAGAGGCTAAAACTGTTGTTTTTAGTAGACCTTTACAACTTTTTAGTGCTATCTCTAGCACATTACTTATAACGATTATTTTAGTGCTTAATAATTACTACTTTGTAATCATCAGTGTGCTTTTGATGATTGTAGCATTAATTGAAGTTAAAAGGGGGATTAAAGGTAGCGCTAAAACATTTGAATTAGAAGTTAAATTAAGTAGTTTAGCAAAAGAAAATAATGAAAAAAGAATGCAGTTATATAAGGAAATCATTAATGATTCAACGCATATTGCCGCGTGGCGGGTATATCGTTCGATTATTATTCATTTTAGTCTTGGGGTCTTAATCTTTGTCTTAATGTATTTTACCGCTGTTTATTCACTTAACTTCTTAATATTTTATTTCTTTGGCTTCAGTTATTACTTATATGAACTTAAAAAGCTCTTTAGTTTAGCGCTGAATACTCATCATTATTATAGTGCTATCAACGCTATTAATGATATTCCGGTTAATTAAAAGATGTATGATTAACTATTAATTACTTACTATAAAATCGATTAAATCGCGGGCGTTGTCACGCGAAACATAGTGGCCACTAAAATAAGACTTAAAAGTCACATCAGCGCCGCGCTTCTTAAAATAGTCCGCGCTTGCCTTACCCCAAGCGTAAGGCACAACATTATCATTAATGCCGTTAGAGATAAAAATATGTAGTTTGTTAAGATTTAGTGTCGCATATTCTTCATCCTTAGCAAAATAAGGAAGATGACCACTTAGTGCTACGACTTTATTCACTAGTTTTTGTGCCCTGAGCGCAATTGATTGCACAAGTACTGCGCCTTGACTAAAACCTAAAAGCGTGATGTCTTTCTTTTCTAAATTATATTGAGTGATAGCATTAACTATAAAATTTTGTACACTTTCCACTGCGCTTTGATATTGTTCAAGATTAGGGTTNTCTAAGTCTTGCATGTCCCAAAATGCATATCCACCAAACATGAAACTGAGNGGTCCGCGCACACTAAAAATATGATGGGTGCTTTCTAAATTTGCAACAAGTGAAAGTAAATCTTTTTCATCACTTCGATAGCCGTGAAATAAAAAAACCGCTGGTAATTTTTCATCTGTAACTTTTGGTGCGGAATATATAAAGGTAAAGTCAGATTTCATTGCTATTTCCTTTCTTTTAATGCTTTGTTTTTAAGAATGTAACAAATAAGAATTTTATATACATTATCTTAACATTGTACTATGTATATTTCAAATACCACTTTAGTGGTTTACTTTATTACTCGATTAAAGCACTGCGTTAATTTAATCAATCTATGGTAAAATTATNNTGATGCTTAAACTTACTGTTGAATTTTATGATGATTATGCACCGACTTATAAAAACTATCGGGCTATTTTTAAACGAATTTATGCAAAAACAATGAAATTACTTGATTATATGACAGGTGAATTCCTTGTTGAAGTTACAATTACTGATGAAGAAANGATTAGGGCATTAAATAAAGAATATCGCGCTAAAGATGCAGCAACTGATGTATTATCATTTGCCTTTAATGATATTAAACCTGGTCATAAGTTTAAAGAACCCTTTGTACATTTAGGTTCCATTATTATTTGTGNCCCAGTAGCGCAACGTCAAGCGCTTGAATTAGGNCACGATGCCCGGCGTGAATTTAAATTCTTATTTACGCACGGACTCTTACATTTATTAGGGTATGATCACACAAATGAAAAAGAAGAGCAGGTGATGATCACTTTGCAAGACCAAATTATTGGTAAAAGAGGAGGGAAAAAGTGACAAAAGAAGAGTTAATTAAAAAAGCACGAGAAGCACGTGCCTTAGCCTATGTTCCTTATTCTAAATTTAAAGTAGGCGCAGCGCTATTAACAAAAAGCGGGAAAGTATATGTCGGCGCGAATGTTGAAAATGCTAGTTACGGATTATGTAATTGTGCGGAGCGAAACGCTTTATTTCACGCAATGATGAATGGCGAAAAGAAAGAAGACTTTGTCGCACTAGCGGTCACTGGTAAAACAGCGGGACCAATTAGCCCGTGTGGAGCGTGCCGGCAAGTGATGAGTGAACTTTTACCAAAAGACGCTCCGATTTACTTAACAAATTTAGAAGATGCATTTTTAGAAACAACAATTGCGGAACTTTTACCATTCGCCTTTGATGATAGTGACTTATGATTAAAAGTGGCTTTGTTTCCATTGCTGGACGACCTAATGCCGGTAAATCGACACTTTTAAACACGATTTTAGGTGAAAAAAGAGCGATTGTTACCCCAAAACCGCAGACAACTAATAAAAATATTCAAGGTGTGTATAACGACTTACGTGGTCAAATTGTTTTTATTGATACACCGGGTATTCATAAACCAAAGACACCATACGGTGAATATTTAAATAAACAAGCTTATCAGAGTATTCGTGGGAGTGAAGTAACACTTTTAGTCGTAGACGCTAGTGTGGAGTATGGTGCGGGTGATGAATATTTATTTAGTCGGCTTAAAGTTGATCATCCTTTAATTATCGTCTTAACAAAGATTGATTTAGCTTCTCCCATTCACGTGCAAAAAGTTAAAGAGCAATGGACACAAAATTATCCGGATACACCACTTATTGAAGTAAGCAGTGTGCGTAATTTTAATATTGATGCACTTATAACATTAATCTTTGAACATTTAGAAGTAGGGCCACTTTATTTTCCGTTGCCCGAAGATTACGCGATTCGTTTAGAAAATTATATTAATGAAATCGTTCGTGAAAAGATTATTATGTTAACACGCGAAGAAATTCCTTATAGTGTCGCAGTTGTTGTCGATCATTTAACAGAGAGTGACACTAAAGTTGAAGCTTATTTAACAATTTATTGCGAAAAAGATAGTCAAAAGGGCATTCTTATTGGTAAAGGAGCGAAAATGATTAAACGCATCCGTTTACAANCGCAATATGAATTATCAAAGTTTTTAGGTAAAGATGTGTTACTAGAATTAATGGTTAAAGTTGAACCGTTATGGCGAAGTGACCCAAAGATATTAAAGAAATTATTAGGCTAAAGATGGAAGTAGTCATTATTCGTTTAACACCGTACCGGGAAAAAGATTATATTGTTAATGCTTTAAGTAAGGAAGAAGGCATTATCACTTTTCGCGCTACTGGAGCACTTAATGTTAAATCAAAGTTTGCGGGTAAGCTCTTTTTATATGCTTTAGTTGATGTGGAGTTACGCGAAAGTAAAGCAGGACATACTTTAACAAATGTCGAAAGTTTAACGAATATCGCTAAAGTTTTTACTGACGAAAAGCGTATTATCGCTTTAAATATCATCGGTGAAGTCATTAGTAAAACACTAAAAGACAATGATTCGATTAGTGAGGCGTTTCCGCTTATAAAAAAAGTGTTAATGNCGCTAAGTGAAACAACAAAACTAATTTCGTTAGTGTATCTTTTTACTACGAATTTATTACGCATATTAGGGAGTGCTTTAGTAATTGACCGCTGTGTAAATTGTGGGGACACTAAAAGTATCATCGGTGTGTCTTTTAATAAAGGCGGACTCATTTGTAAAAAGTGCTACGATGAGAAGACAATAACCTTAAACGCTGAAGAAATACAAATGTTACGCTACGGATTTATGATTAATGAAGAAGAACTCTTGCGTCACGAATTTAGCGATGAAGCCGCACTTTCACTCTTAACCTTGATGCTTACATACTTAGAATTTACTTATAATTATAAAATTATGAGTAAAGATTTAATAAAATAATCTAACTACACTCATAGTGGGTTGACAAAAATGTATTTTAATAATATACTTTCCTTTAATTGTGGAGGAATTATGCATAAACATTCATTTGAAAAAATAGTAAATCACTTGGTAACAAGTGGCTTTGTGTTCCAAGGTAGTGAAATCTATGGTGGACTAAGTAATACATGGGACTACGGCCCACTTGGAACATCGGTTAAAAATAACATTAGCAATTTATGGTGGAAGAAGTTTGTTACTGAATCACCGTATAACGTCGGGATTGACGCAGCAATATTAATGAATCCGAAAGTATGGCACGCGACAGGTCACGTCACAACCTTTAACGACCCGCTGATTGATTGTCGAAACTGTAAAGCTCGTCATCGCGCTGATAACTTAATTGAAGATCAAGTTAAAGGACTTAATGTTACGGGCTTACCAAACGAAGAAATGATGAAAATCATTAAAGAGTATGGTGTTAAGTGTACAGTATGTGGTAAACAAGATTTTACTGATATTCGTCAATTTAATATGATGTTTAAAACACATATCGGGGTTACTGAAGATAGTCAAAGTGAAGTTTATCTTCGGCCTGAAACAGCGCAAGGGATGTTTGTTAACTTTAAAAATGTGCAACGTACGATGCGCAAAAAACTCCCGTTTGGNATNGCGGGTATTGGTAAAGCGTTCCGTAATGAAATTACACCAGGTACTTTTACTTTTAGAACCCGTGAATTTACGCAGATGGAATTAGAATTCTTCTGTAAACCAGGTACTGACTTAGAATGGTTTAAATATTGGAAAGATTATTGTATTAAATTTGTGCAAGACTTAGGGATTCGTCCTGAATACTTAAGGTTCCGTGACCACACGAAAGATGAACTAAGCTTTTATAGTTTAGCAACAACCGATATTGAATACTTATTCCCATTTGGCTGGGGTGAAATCTGGGGGATTGCTGACCGCACAGATTACGACTTAAAGCAACATATGGAACATTCTGGTGAAAACTTTGAATATTTAGATCCAGATACGAATGAGCGCTATATCCCTTATTGTGTCGAACCTAGTGTTGGGCTTGATCGCTTATTACTCATGACTCTCGTTGATAGTTATGACGAAGAAGAACTAGAAAAAGATACCCGGATTGTTATGCGGCTTGCCCCGCACTTAGCCCCTTATCAAGTAGCGGTATTACCCTTACAACGGAAGTTAAGTGAAAAAGCACTTGCAGTCTTCAGTGACTTAGTAAAAGACTTTAGTNCNGTNTATGACGAAACCGCCTCAATTGGTAAACGCTATCGCCGTCAAGATGCAATCGGTACACCCTACTGCGTCACGATTGACTTTGACACTTTAGAAGATGAAAGCGTCACAATTCGTGAACGCGACTCAATGGCACAGATTCGCTTACCATTAAGTGAGTTAAAAGCTTATTTACACTCAAAAGTAAAATTTCAGTAATTAATTAGTAGTAATTTAGGAGGTTTAGCTTATTAGTACTCGCAGCCCTTATGATCTATTAATCGAAAATGTTGACATAGTTGATGTCATTGGCCGTTATATTCCGCTCCATAAACAAGGCCAAAACTATAGTGCACTATGTCCATTTCACGATGACCGTAATCCTAGTCTAATGATTTCGCCATCAAAGCAAATCTTTAATTGCTTCGTATGTAATACCGGCGGTAATGCGATTCGCTTTGTAGCGCTTTACGAAAAAAAGACATACTATGAAGCTGCTCAACGGCTCGCGGATATGGTTAGTTTTAAGCATGACTTTTTTACAAAAAAACAAAAGTTTGTTGTGCGCGATACAAAGCTTGACCCGCTTATCAGTGCGATTAATGATTTAACTGCTTATTACGAGTATACCTTAATTACGGAAGCAGGTAGTGAAGCTAAAAAGTATCTCGTTAATCGCGGGCTTGATGATGCCTTACTTAAAAAATATAAGATTGGGTTTGCCCCGCGCGACGGTGAAGCGACTATTAAGTTTTTACAAAGTAAAGGTCACGCCCTTAAAACGATCGAAGATATTGGTATTTTAGGTGGTAGTCTTGAGCGACCTTATGATATTAATCACGGGCGAATTATTTTCCCGCTTAATAATAAAGACGGACAAGTTGTCGCTTATAGCGCAAGAGCGTTGCCTAGCGAAAAGAAAGCACCAAAATATGTTAATACGCGTGAGACACAATTATTTATTAAGTCGGATACACTTTATAACTACCATCACGCAAAAGCACTGATGGCAGCGCAATATGTGTATCTCGTCGAAGGGTTTCTTGATGTGATTGCTCTTGACCGCGTTGGTGAACGCAGTGTTGTAGCCTTAATGGGGACAGCATTTACGAAAGAACAATTAGCGCTTTTACGCTTACTTAATAAGGAAGTAAGAATTTATTTAGATAGTGACACTGCTGGTCAAATGGCGACGCTAAGTGTGATTAAAGATTTAATCGCAGCGAATATACCGCTGCAAATCGTAAAACCACATAAAGACGGCTATGATCCTGATGACATATTAAATAAAGAAGGGAAAGAAGCGCTTGTAACAGCCTTAACAACCTTTATTCCGCGTGATGACTTTATTTTTAATTATTACTTATCAGTTACAAAGCTTGATGATATGGCTAGTACAAAGAAGTTTGTTAATGATGTTATGAATGAAATCATCTTAAAACTAAATAGCCGTCTCGAAGTAAGTGCAATGATTGAAAGACTTGCTGAAACAAGCGGCTTTAATAGTTTAGTGCTCACTGATATGTATGAAAGCTTACGGCGTAAAANACAAACAAGAAACGAAGCGATAAATACTGTTAAACAAAAGTTACCGGTGCGGCAAACATTAAATAAAGTCGCGCAGGCAGAACGCTTTATTGTTTATCAAATGCTTGTGTATCCCGAAGCACGCACTTTCTTTGATAACCATGTACGCGTGTTTACGCANGAAGTACACCGCTATATCGTTAATTACTTAAAAGAATTTAAACCAAAAGAGCAAGTTAATTATGCGCTTTTATTAAATGATATTCAGTCACGTTTCACTGATGAAGCTACTATTAATGAATATACGCAAGAGCTACTCACGATTGAAAGTGGCCTGCAAGATGTGAAATACGATGAAAATATATTAAATGACGCCGCTAAGACGCTTAATTATGAACGCGAATTACAAATCTTAGAACGCAAACATCAGGACGAACTCTTACGTGCGCCTGATGATGCGAGTTATGCCGCCCTTAAAGTTAAGCACATTCAAGCTAAAACTGAATTAATGCAAAAATATGGAAAGAAGAAATAGTAAAGGAGACGATAGTTTATGGATGACAAGAAATTAAAAGACCTCGCTGAATTAGAGGAAGTAGCGATTGAAGAAGATGATGAAGTGGAAATTGAGTTAACATTACCGCAGATTCGGAAGTTTCTACTTGAAGAAGCGCGCCGTAATAATAATGAGCTCGACCAAGACGATGTTATTGATGCGACTTCACACCTAGACTTAAGCGAAAATGAGTTTGATAAACTTATTCAATACTTTAAAAATAACAAAGTGACTATTCATAGTGATATTGAAAGCGATGAATATGATCCAGATTTCGCTAATTTTGTTGATGGTGACGATGATTTAGATGATGATCTTGATCTTGATGATGATTTTGATGAAGAAGAATTATCATTTGGTGATGCCTTTAAAGATGTTAAAGAAGANAACTTTGAAGAAAATCAACGGTTACGTAAAATTTCACTCGGTGAAGTTAAAACAACAGACTCCGTTAAAATCTATATGAAAGACATGGGGCGCTATAGTTTACTTAAAGCTGACGAAGAAGTAACACTTGCCCGTCGTTATAAAGAAGAAGGCGATATGGATGCGCGTGATGAATTAATTACTCGCAACTTACGACTTGTTTTTAATGAAGCCAAAAAATACAGCAGCGGCAACATGCATATTCTTGATTTAATTCAAGAAGGTAATATTGGGCTAATGAAAGCTGTCGAAAAGTTTGATTACACAAAGGGTTTTAAGTTCTCAACTTATGCAACCTGGTGGATTAAGCAGTCGATTAGTCGTTCAATCGCGGACCAAGCCCGCACTATTCGTATTCCTGTTCATATGGTTGAAACAATTAATAAAATTAGCCGGANACAGCGCCGCCTTACCCAAGAATTTGGGCGCGACGCTACACCTGAAGAAATTAGTGATGCTTTAATTAAATATAGCGTTAAGGATGTTGAAGAAGCAATGGAATTAAGCGCTAACGCAACCGAAGAAAATCCGATTCCGGAAGAAGTCGCCAATAAAGTGCGTACTATTATGGCGAAAGTTGAAACTTTAACTGAAGAACTTAAACGGCCAGCAACACCAGAAGAAGTAAGTGAATCATTCCGTGAATTTACACCTGCGAGAATTCGTGAAATTCAAGCAATTGCGATGGAACCAGTAAGTTTAGAATCACCAATCGGTGAAGAAGATGATAGTCATTTAGGTGATTTTGTCGAAGATAAAGATAATGAAACACCAACCGACTTTGTTAGAAAGAGCATTTTACACGATCAATTACGTGATAACATGCAAGAATTTCTCACACCACGCGAAGAACGTGTGTTACGCTTACGCTACGGCTTTGATGATGATAAACCGCGGACACTTGAAGAAGTTGGGAAGATTTTTGGTGTTACACGAGAACGGATTCGTCAAATTGAAGCTAAAGCGATTAAAAAATTACGTCATCCTTCGCGTACGAAAGGGTTACGCGGACATATCCAATAATGTTATCGCTGCGTTTACAAGCAATTGCCAATTTAATTAAAAANGATGATGTTGTCGCTGATATTGGGAGTGACCACGGTTTACTCGTTAATTATTTAGCGATTAAAGGACATCGTGCTTTATATGCGAGCGAAAATAAAAAAGGACCATACAACCGGTTAAAAAGCGAACTTAAAGCTTATAAGAGTGACATTATTGAAATCGATTTAGCCGACGGCCTTGAAAACTTACCTGCACGCATTAACACTGTCGTTATCGCTGGTATGGGTGGCGAATTAATTGTAAGTATCTTACAGGCGNATCCCGCTAAGTTAGTTAATGTCCAAAAACTCATTTTAGCGCCACACTGTAACGCTAAAGCAGTGCGCGAAGTATTAAATGCGTTAAACTATTCAATTAGCTACGAAGAAATCGTTGTCGAGAAAGAAGTGTTTTACGAAATAATTGTTGCCGAGCAAAAAGCGATAGCGACAAAAGAAGTTAATCCGTATTTTGGCACTTATCACTTACAAGCGAGAAGTGAAAACTTTATTAAGATGTGGACTAGTGTTTATAACCAAAATAAACGCATCTTAAGTAATAAAAAGTTACCGCTAAGTCGTAAAGAAGAGTTGCTAAAAGAACAAGAACTTATTGAAAAAGTTATTAGTGAAGGAGAAAAAGTATGAAGACACGCACATTACTAACTAAACTTGGTCGTCTTTATCCAAAGCGTATCGCCCTTAAACATAATGATTATGTTGGCTATATGGCAGGGCAAAAAGTCGAAGAAGTTANACGCATTGTGTTANTACTTGATTTAGATGAAATTGTCCTTGAAGAAGCATTAAGTCATAAACCTGACTTAATTTTAACCCATCATCCGTTCATTAGGGGTACACGCGCTAAAGTGTTTGCGCGCGATGAGAAGAAAAAAGCATTTGCGCTATGGCTTGATACTTTACCCGTGACTGTTTATTCAATGCATACGAACTTTGATGAAGCACCAAACGGGATGAATGATGCCCTCGCGGAAAAATTAGAATTAAGCGCCGTTAAACCNTTAGCCAGCGAACCAATGGCGCGCGGCGGTTATTTACCGTACCCAATGACAGTTGAAGAAGCTGCTAACTATATTGTTGATAAACTAGAAGCAACTTACGGCTTACTAGTCGCTGGTGATAAGGAGCGCGAAATTAAGCGAGTCGCTATCATTGGTGGTGGCGGAAGTCGCGATTGGCCAGCAGCAATGGCTGAAGGCTACGACATGTATATAAGTGGTGACGCACCGCATTATGTGCGCCGTGATGTAATGAATGCTGGCTACAATTATTTAGATGTACCCCATGAAATAGAGAATGCATTCTTATGGAAAATGAAAGAAGTCTTACTAACAATTGATCCAAGTTTTGAAGTAATTGNAATTAAGCACGAAAAACCGCCAGTTGTTATAAAATAACGGTAAAAGTATTTTATAAGTAATAAATTAGTAGTTATGTAGTAGATAATAAGGAATTGATATTATGGAGTTTGGTAAATACAATATTGATAAAAGATTAGTGGACACTTTAAAAANGCACGGTTATGTAACAATGACCGGTGTGCAAAGCGAAATATTGCCACGCGCTTTAAAAGGTGAATCACTCATCGTTAAAGCGAAGACGGGTAGCGGGAAAACTCATAGTTATTTAATACCAATTTTAAATAAATTAGAGAAGACCGAAGAACTTCAAGCACTGATCTTAGCACCAACCCGCGAATTAGCGCGGCAAATCTATGATTTTGCTCGTGTTTTAAATGATGACTATAANGGAGTAGATATATTGTTTCTTGCCGGCGGACTCCAAACTAGTCGTCATAAAGAACGTTTAGCGANTAAACCAGCGCTAATTATTGCGACGCCTGGCCGATTAAAAGCTTTATTAATTAACGAAGATATCACAAGTTTTAAATCAATTCATACTGTCGTGCTCGATGAAGGTGATATGCTTTTAGATTCAGGTTTTTACGATGTTATTTCCGAAACTTTAGCAGCGCTTGATAATCCTACTGTCCAGCTTTTCTCGGCGACTATTCCGCAAAAGCTAGCGAACCTTGTTACTTTAAAGACGGGTGTAAAGACCGTGATTGATATTGACCGCGATGATAAGACAAGTGATAACGTCACCCATCACTTAATCGATGTACACCATATGAATCGCTTTGAAGTTGTCGAAAGTTTTGTTAAACACTTTAATCCTTATTTATTACTAGTGTTTTGCTCCACGAATAAAGAAGTGCTTGAACTTTATGAGTTTTTAAGTGCAAAAGGTCATAAAATCGGACTTTTAACTGGTGAACTTGAAAGCCGTAAACGTAAAGCAATGTTTAGACGGGTGCGTAATAATGAATTCCAAGTTGTTGTTGCGAGTGATATTGCAGCGCGCGGGATTGATATTGAACATGTTAGTGATGTTCTTAGCGTTAGTTTTCCTTTTGATTTAGAATTTTACTTCCACCGTGCGGGTAGAACAGGGCGTTTAGATAATAAAGGTAATGCTTATACGCTTTACGATCATGATGACTTAGAAACAGTCGAAAAAGTAGAGAAGTTAGGTGTTAAATTTACGCGTCTTGTGTATAAAGGTGGCGCTTTTAGTGCTGTAACCAAGCGCATTAGTCGCAAGAAAGCACTAACTCCGGAAGAAAAAGAACTTAATGTTAAAATTAAAACAGCGGTCGCCGAGACAAAAACAAAGAAAGTGCGACCCGGCTATAAAAAGAAAGTTAGAACAGCGGTGGAAAATGTAAAAAGAAAACATCGCCGTAAGATGATTAAAAAGTCAATCCGTGAACAACGTGTCGAACGTTATAAAGCGGAAAAAAGGAGGGATTCATGAGTGATAAATTAATTTTAGGTAGTCATGTTGGGATGAGTGCTCCCGATTATTATATTGGCGCAATTAATGAAGCTTTAAGCTATGGCGCAAATACATTTATGATTTATACTGGTGCACCGCAAAATACAAGACGCTTAGCGACTGAGCAAATGCATGCACTTGAAGGTATTAAATATTTAAAAGAAAAAGGGATGGATATTAAGCATATCGTGGCTCATGCCCCTTATATTATTAATTTAGGCAACAGTGTAAAACCTGAAACTTATGAACTAGCGGTATCTTTTTTACAAGATGAATTACAACGCGTCGCTGATTTTGGGATTACAATGGTTGTGCTTCATCCTGGTTCACACGTGGGTGCAGGTGTCGAAGCCGGTACTGAACAAATTATTAAAGGCCTTAATACTGTGCTTGATAATGACACAAGTGGGACGATCATAGCGTTAGAAACAATGGCAGGCAAAGGCACGGAAATTGGNCGTACCTTCGAAGAANTTCGCACAATTATTGATGGCGTTCATAAAAAGAGCCAACTAGGCGTCTGTCTTGATACATGTCATATTAATGATGCAGGATATGATGTCCATGATATTGATGGCGTCTTAGATGAATTTGACCGTGTGATTGGTCTTGAATACTTAAAAGTCGTGCATGTTAATGATTCCAAAAATGAGCGTGGCGCCGCTAAAGACCGCCATGAAAACATCGGCTTTGGGACGATTGGCTATGATACTTTAATGAAATATATTTATAGTCCCCGCTTAGCACACCTCCCGAAAATCTTAGAAACCCCTTATATTAATGGGGTCGCGCCTTATGGTCATGAGATTACAATGATTAAAAATAAAGTATGGAACGCTACGCTTAAAGATGAATTAGGGGAAAAATAAGACGAATTATATTACTTTTAGTAATACTTTCTAAATTTATGATATGATATACAAGCAAATAGAGGAGATGAAGAATTATGCGTGTAAATATTCAATTAAGATGTACGGAATGTAATGAAGAAAATTATCTTTCCAGTAAAAACAGGAAAAACAATCCCGAACGGATTGAAAAAATGAAATTTTGCCCACGTTGCAATAAACAAACGCTACACCGCGAAAAACGCTAGACTATTTAAAATTAATTAGAGGAGGGTTAAATTATGATTAATGTTACAGAATTACGCCCTGGTAATTATTTTACCGAAGCTGGTGAAATTTATAACGTGCTTGACATCTTACTTAATAAGACAGCAATGCGTAAAATGATTGCGAAACTTAAAGTTAAAAATGTCCGCACTGGTGCGATTACCGAACAAACATACAACAGCGGTTATCAAATTGATCGGATTAGTATTAGCAAACACAAAATGACTTATCTTTATGATAGTGGAGATTTCTTAGTGTTTATGAATACTGAAACTTTCGAACAAGTTGAATTATCCAAAGAATCATTAACTTGGGAACTTAACTTTATTGTCCCCAATAGTGAAGTAGAAATGGCCGGTTATGAAGGGGAAATTTTTGGCATAACTTTAGCGCCTAAAGTCGCCCTTAAAATTACCGAATGTGCGCCAGGTGTTAAAGGTAACACCGTACAAAACGCGACAAAGGACGCAATTGTGGAAACAGGACTAAGAGTCAGTGTCCCATTATTTATTGAAGAAGGAGAAGTAATTATGGTCAAAACAACTGACGGTAGTTACGATGGGAGAGCATAATGCCAATTGGAGCAGCGATAGGTTTAGCAGTCTTTGCGCTAATTCTAGGTGCGGTATTAGGTTATCTCATTAGTCGTAAAGTATTTGAAAAACAATTAAAGAAAAATCCACCGATTACGGAAAAACAAATTCGGACAATGTTAACGATGATGGGCCGTAAACCAAGTGAAAAACAAGTCCGCGAAATTATGCGCGGAATGCAACAATCTTAATTATTAAGATTATATGTAAATAAAAACGCTAGGACACACGTCCTAGCTTTTATTTATTAGTGGCAAGAATTACTTTATCCACGTAATTTTTGATTCAGTGCCTTTTTGGAGCCGTTCAATATTTGTGCGGTGTTTTAAAATTAATAAGATACATAAACCGACTAGTGTCGGGATGTAATAATAAAGATTATCGACGACGAGCGGATAAAAACTAATACGACCAAGTACTGGGATAAATAAAATTGGTGTTAGTGCAACGATAATAGCGGCCATTAAGATCGATGCATAGCTGACCATCTTGCGTAATTTAAGAATTAAAAAGAAAATAAGCGCCCCTAAAATCGTAAATACCCAGTTTGTGGCAAGAATAAAACCAGCGACGACACTCACAGCTTTACCGCCTTTAAATTTATAATACACTGGATAACAGTGGCCAAGCGCGACTAAAATCATTGCAAAGTAAAGTGTTGCTGCGTGATCAACATAAAGTCCCACATTAGTGAAGTGGAAGACTAGGGTTATCGCCCAATATACAAAAACACTTTTTAAAATATCAAGCACCATTACAGTGATTCCTGCTTTACGGCCGAAGACACGACCAGTATTTGTCCCGCCCGCATTCTTACTGCCATAATTTCTGACATCACGTTTAAAAAAGAGATTACTAATAATGACAGCGTTATTAATCGAGCCAATTAAGTAGCCAAAGAGTCCGAATCCTAAGAATATTAAGAACTTTATAAATGGATGCATAAGTAACCTCCCTTAAATAGTATAAATTAAAATAGTCCAATTATAAAATAAAGTAATTTTTTGTTATAATAACAAAGTATTGTGAAATGATAAGGAAAAATCAAATGGCAGATAAGAATATTACAAATTCATATACCGCTGATTCGATTCAAGTTTTAGAAGGACTCGATGCGGTACGCAAAAGACCTGGGATGTATATCGGGTCAACAAACATTGTTGGTTTTCACCAACTCGTCTGGGAAGTCGTCAATAATAGTACAGACGAAGCAATGAGTGGTTATGGTGATAAGATCACTGTTACAATTCATAAAAACGGCTCAATTACGATTGCTGACGAAGGACGCGGGATCCCCACAGGCATTAATAAACAAACCGGACAACCAGCGGTACACCTCGTATTTTCCACATTACACGCTGGTGGTAAATTTAGTGAATCAACTTATAAAACAAGTGCGGGTCTCCACGGTGTCGGCGCTAGTGTAACAAATGCGTTAAGCGAATGGCTTGATGTGACTGTATATCGTGAAGGAAAAGTGCATCATCTCCGTTATGAAAATGGCGGTAAACTAGTCACTCCCTTAGAAGTAGTGGGGAACACTAATCGCACCGGGACAATTGTGAACTTTAAACCTGACCCTAAAATCTTTGGTAATTTAGAATTTAAATGGGATACAATTACAAGTCACTTACAAGAAAGTGCCTTCTTACTGAATAAAGTCGCTTTTATTGTTAAAGATGAAAGAAGTGGTTTAAGTGAAGAGTTTTATTATGAAAAAGGCTTAATTGAGTATGTTGATATCATTAATCGTAATAAAACCGCGCTTAGTAAACCAATTTACTTTGAAGATATTTATACGAATAATGATAAATTAAGTCAACCAATGGAAATTGAAGTAGCGCTCCAATATTGTAGCGATGATTATGGTGAAACTGTCCTCTCCTATGTTAATAATTTACGCACNCATGATGGCGGTACNCATGAAACAGGGTTTAGAACAGGATTAACACGCGCTGTTAATGACTTTGCAACTGAACATAATTTACTGCGTAAAGGCGTGAAACTTGATGGTAACGACATCCGTGAAGGACTTACGGCAATTATCAGTGTACGTATTCCAGAAAGCATTTTACAATTTGAAAGCCAAACAAAAGGAAAGTTAGGCACAAATGAAGCAAACTGGGCACTAAATAGTTTTATTTACACTAAGCTTACTTACTACTTACAAGAAAATCATGAATTCGCCGTTAGTTTAATTAAAAAATGTGTTGATGCGCAAAACGCTAGAATCGCCGCGCGTAAAGCAAAAGAAAACTTGCGCAAAACGAAAAAAGTTACGAATAATGACATGATTTTAAGCGGTAAACTTACACCAGCGCAAAGTAAAGATTATAAGAAAAATGAACTCTTTATCGTTGAAGGTAATAGTGCTGGTGGTACTGCTAAAAGCGGACGTGACCGGATGTATCAAGCAGTGTTACCACTTCGTGGTAAACCACTTAACACTGATACAAGTACTGTTGATAAAATGCTAAAAAACGAAGAGTTTGCGACACTAATTAGCACTATTGGTGCTGGCTTTGGCCAAAATTTTGATATTGAAGATGCCCATTACGGCAAAATCATTATTATGACGGACGCTGATTATGACGGTTCACATATTCAAACATTATTATTAACCTTTTTCTATCACTATATGAAACCACTTTTAAAAGCGGGGATGATTTATATTGCCGTGCCGCCTTTATATCGTGTGAGTAAACAAGTGAATAAAAAACTTATCTTTGAATACGCGTGGGATGACCAAAGTTTAGAAGCAGCGAAAGAAAAAATTGGTCCCGGTTATAAAATTACGCGTTATAAAGGTTTAGGGGAAATGAACGCTGATCAATTATGGGAAACAACACTTAATCCCGAAACAAGAACATTAATTCGCGTTAATATTAACGATCCTTTACTCGTAGAGATGCGTGTTAGTACNTTGATGGGNAANGATGCGAATGTTAGACGCAAATGGATTGAAGAAAATGTTGACTTTAACGCATATGATACATTTATCGATGAGGTAAAATAAGATGTCAAAACGAAAACCAAAAAAACAAACTGAAGAACAAGTAATCACCGAAACAATTATTGAATTACCAATGGATGAAATTATGGGTGACCGTTTTGGCAATTATTCAAAATACGTCATTCAAAATCGGGCGATTCCTGATGCACGTGACGGCTTAAAGCCCGTCCAACGGCGGATAATTTATGCAATGCATGACGAAGGCAATACTTTTAATAAACCGATGAAAAAGTGTGCGCATACCGTGGGGGCGGTGATGGGGAAATATCACCCACATGGTGACACTAGTATATATGATGCGCTCGCGCGTATGTCGCAAGAATGGAGCATGCGCTATCCGCTTATTGATTTCCAAGGTAATAACGGNAGTATTGATGGTGATGAACCAGCAGCCTATCGTTACACTGAATCACGCTTAAACGAACTTTCTAATGAACTAGTGTTAGATATTAATAAAAAGACTGTTAATATGAATTTAACGTTTGACGATACAAGCTTTGAACCAGAAGTATTACCATCACGCTTTCCGAATCTTTTAGTAAACGGTTCACAAGGGATTGCTGTTGGGNTGGCTACCGAAATCCCGCCGCATAACTTACGCGAAGTAGTAGACGCAATTATTCATCGCATTACTTATAAACGCTCAACAATTGAAGATATGCGTAAATATATTTTAGGCCCAGACTTCCCAACAGGTGGCGTCATTTATAAAGGTGAAGGCTTAGATAGTATTTATGAAACAGGACGGGGCCGCGTGGAAATGGAAGCACTAGCCACTATTGAAAGTGACCGCACTAGTCAAAGAATTGTCATTACTGAAGTCCCATATCAATCAAACAAAAGTCAAATTTTACGGGAACTCGGAGCGATTGAACAAAACCGTAATGTTGACGGTGTTGTGGAGGTGCGGGATGAGAGTGACCGAAACGGAATTCGGATTGTTATTGAACTAAAAAAAGAAGCGAACACTGATGTTATTTTAGAATACATCTTTAGTAAAACGCGGTTACGCGCTNGCTATAACGCTAATATTGTCGCAATCGCTGATAACAGGCCAAAGACNCTTAATATTTTAGATTTAATTGATGCATATATTAGTCACCAAGTTGATGTTATTACGCGTCGCAGTGAATTTGATCTAGCGACAAATGAAAAACGTTTACATATTATTGAAGGACTTATTAAAGCAATCAGTGTTGTCAATGAAATAATCGCGATTATTCGTAAAAGTACAGATAAAGCAAATGCGAAAACTAATATTAAAGCGGCCTATGGCTTTAGTGAAGAACAAGCTGAAGCTATTGTCATGCTCCAACTTTATAAATTAAGTAATACTGATATTACCGTATTAATGGAAGAAAAAGCGGCCATTGAAACAACAATTGATGAATTGCGTAATATCTTAAGTAATGAAAAAGCGCTTAATAACGTTATTATTCGTGATTTAAAACGGATTGCGCAAAAATTTGGGGACGACCGTCGTACGAAGATTCGTGAAAAAGGTGAAGTCGTGCAAATTGATAAACGTGACTTAATCGCCGACGAACAAGTAATGCTTGCGCTTACGCGTGACGGTTATATTAAACGCAGTAGTTTAAAATCATATCGGAGTAGTGGTGACTTTGCCTTACCTGGTGTTAAAAGTAGTGATTTACTTATTGCCGCAAGTGAAGTAAATACAAAAGACTTTCTCGTAGCGTTTACTAATTTAGGTAATTATCTTTATATACCGATTTATGAAATTGGAGAAGGAAGATGGAAAGACGAAGGTAAACATATTAATTACATCGTCCAACTTAACGCTAATGAAAAAATTATTAAAGCGTTTAATGTTAAAAAATTTAGAGAAGATTTATATTTTGCAATAGCAACCCGTAACGGCATGATTAAAAGAACAAGTCTTAATGAATTTGTTGCTGTTCGTTATTCGCGCCCGCTCCAAGCCATGCGGCTATTAAGTGGTGACAGAGTAGCTGATGTCACACTGACAACGGGAAATAGTGAACTTTTAGTTATTACTGAAAGTGGCGCTGCTAGTTTCTATAATGAAAACGAAATTACCGTTGTAAGCGTTAAAGCAAGTGGTGTTAAATCGATTAATAAAAAGAAAGCGGATAAAGTCGTCGCGCTCATTAGTGTTGACCCAGAAGTCAGAACTAGAACATGTATTGTCACTAGTGAAGGGCACTTACGATTACTTGATCATAGCTACTTTGAAGCGACCGCTCGCCTTGGAAGATTACAACATGTAATGCGCACTTTTAAAAGTGATCCACACACAATTGTCAGTGCCTTCCGTTATAATCGAAATATTGAAGAATTAAGAGTGTATGCTTTAACTGATGCGAATGTTATTTTACCATTGCTCTTAACTGACCTAGCGCCAACGCCAGTTGATAAATATGCAAAACGCAATATTAATGAACTCGCCGAAGAAGAAAAGATTGTTAGTATCTTTAATGAAGAAATCCCCACTATCAGCGAAGAAACAAAAGCTTATGCCCCAATCGTAAAAGCAGAGGCCGTAAAAGTAGAGCCGGTTGAAGACTCTTATGAACAAATTAGTATCTTTGATTTATTAGATGAAGATTAAAGTGAAGTTTCACTACTTGTATCTGGTTTAACTTCGGGATATTTTAAAGTATAGAGCACATTAAGTGTGAGATATATTATTAATATAATTAAAAGGGCATTTAGTAAAAAACGCTCTTCTTTTGTAAAATTAAGCGAGTTTTCATCACGCTTTACATACATTACAACTGTAACAATGATCCCAATGACGGGCATAAAAGCACCGACACCAGCGGCAAGCGCTAAGAAGAGCATATTACGATACGGTTTTAATTTACTTAAATTCATAACTAAATTGTAGCACATACGCTAACGATTTATAAGAAAAGAAGGATTTAAAGGTTTAATCTTTTATAAAAAGATTTACTGTTGTTAAGCGAGAATTATATCGTCCATGATAAAATAACCTTATACTTTAGAAGTGACAGATATTATGAAGAAATTTACACCGAATTATTACGCTAAAAATATATATGAAGTAAGTGCTGACTTCTACCTTAAGCACGGGATTAAAATCTTACTCGTTGATTTAGATAACACACTAGCGAGTTATCGTGAATTAGAACCAAGTGACACAACTATTAATTTTGTCCGCAACTTAGAAAAAGCTGGTATTAAAGTACTTTTAGCATCAAATAATAGTGGTAAACGCGTTAAACGATATGGTGAATTACTTGGTGTCCCGTATATTTCAGGAGCTCGTAAACCATTTGCGTTTAAGCTCCGTAAATTCCTTAAAGAGCAGGGCGCAGAGTTAAGTAGCACGCTGATGGTTGGAGACCAAATATTAACGGATGTCTTTTGCGGGAACACCTTAGGTGTTAAAATAATGTTGACAGATAAATTAGTGGAAGAAGATCAATGGACGACACGTATTAATCGCCTGCTTGATCGCCCACTACGCAATAAATTACGAGCCAAGGGCAAATTAAAGGAGTGGAACGAAGATGACAGAGAACTTAAAGAAAATTAAAAAGTGTTATGGATGCGGAGTCGTGCTTCAAAGTGAAAATGAAGAAGAAATAGGATATGTACCAAGTAATGTTCTTAAGCGCGACGATGTTTTCTTATGTCAACGCTGTTTTAAAACGCATCACTATAGCGCTGATAAACTCCATTCACCAGTTGTCACGCTCGATTTTATGAACTTAATTAAAGATATTAAAGCCAAAAATGCCCTTGTGGTATATGTCGTTGATGTCTTTAACTTTGAATCAAGTTTTAATCCAGAAATAAATACGGCTCTTTCAGGTCTAGATATAATTTTAGTCGCAAATAAATTTGACTTATTACCAAAATCGACAAATGAAGCTAAGCTTAAAGACTATGTCGCCACTAAAGTTGAACGCGAAGGACTTAATGTTAAAAAGATTATCGTCGCTAGTAGTACAAGAAACTATAATATTGATGAAGTACTCGAAGAAATGGCTAATTTCCGGAAAAAAGGTGATGTTTATTTCATTGGTGCTGTCAGCAGCGGGAAATCTAGTTTAATTAAAACATTACTGCGGAACTTTAAAAATGAAACTAGTCGTTATATTACGACAAGTATTTATCCTAATACCACACTAGCGGTCCAACAAATCCCAATCAGTGAAACAACAACGATTTATGATACACCAGGGATTGCGATTAATAATAGTCTCTTAGGCCTTGCCGAAAAAGAAGTCGTAAAGGTAATTGTGCCGCGTAAAGAAATTAAGCCAAGAACTTACCAATTACTCGCTAAACAAAGCATTTTAATCGGTGGGATTGCGCGTTTTGATTATGTTGACGGACCTTTTACTGGTTTTACTTTCTATTTTGCGGAAGGTATAAAACTTACGCGTACACATATTAAACTCGCTGATCGCACATTTAATAATATGATTGCCCATCAAAAGACTAGACCGATTTCTTATCTTGTCACCAGTGTCCAAGATCTTGACGCCTTTGAATTTACAACATATGAAAATAAAAAGTATGATGTTAGTTGGAACGGCTTAGGCTTTGTTAGTTTTAAAGGTAGTGGCCGTGTCGTCCGCATTTACGCTCCGCGTGGTGTTGCCATAAGTTATAACGAAAGTAAGATTTAATTATATGTTAACGAAGAAAGAAATGCGCTATTTACGAGGCCTAAGTAATAAACTTAAGGCGCAATATCAACTTGGTAAAAATGAAATTACTGATAGTTTCTTAAGTCTTTTAGAAAAAGCACTTGTCGCTAAAGAAATAATTAAAGTCCATGTCTTACAAAGCGTTGATAAAGAAGTAACAAGTCTAGCGCTAGAAGTAGCGGCACGCCTTAACGCTACTGTTGTTGAAACAAAAGGTAAAACATTTACTTTATATCGGCAAAATGTTAAAGCGCCGAAAATTAAATTCCCGTTATGAAAATAATTGTATATCCTGGTAGTTTTGATCCCTTGCACAATGGTCATCTCTTAATTGCCCGTCACGCAAAACGCGAAATTGGTGCCGACCTTGTGTTATTTTTACTTTCACCTTCAACAGTGTGGAAAAAGGTGCAAACGAGCTTTAATCATCGCGCAAACATGATCAGTGCCGCTTTAAAAGATGAAGAAGGGTTTGAACTTTCGCGTATTGAAGAAGGGAATGAAGGTAAATTAAATTATACTTACCTCACATTTATGCGGCTACGTGAGCTTTATCCGCACGATGAACTATATTTACTGCTTGGTGAAGACCAAGCAATGGCTTTTGACCAGTGGAAACATCCTGAACTCATCGCCGAACAAGCTAAAATTCTCGTTTATAAACGCAAAGGTTCTAAAGTATCAAATGAAAACTTTGAACGCTTTGATATGCTTGAAATTACTGGTCCCTTAAGTAGCACAAGTAGTACAAAGGTTCGTAATTTTGAAAGTATTGATGTCCCAAGTGTTGTATTAGAGTATATTGGCAACAATAAACTTTACTTTAGTGGCCTAGTCGCTAAACGGATGAGTGATGAACGCTATTATCATTCGCTTTCAGTCGCTAGTCTTAGTCGCTTAATTGCTATCGCTAATGATGTTGATCCCTTAAAAGCATTTAAAGCAGGGTTATTCCATGATATAGGTAAAGAAGTACCAGCAGCAAAAAGTTTAAAAATTATGGAAGAACATTTCCCAAAGTATCTTAATATGCCACTCTGGTCACATCATCAGTTCGTTGGTGCTTATTTAATGAAAGAAGAATACTTAGAGAAAGATAAGAAATTAATCGACGCTGTTAAGTATCACGCAACAGGGCATAAGAAGATGTCCAAGTTAGCAAAAGTAATTTACGCTGCTGATAAAATTGAACCTTCCCGCGGTTTTGATAGTAGTCAGTATATTGCTGAATGTGTTAAGGATATTAATAAAGGCTTTGTGATTGTCTTACAGGCAAACAAAGATTATTTAATAAGTAAGGGCAAAGATATTGATAACGCGTTAACTAATGCATGCTTTAAAAAGTATTTAAAATAACCTACTAATATTAAATTGATGAAGAGCAGGCCAATGAGCCTGTTTTTTTATTTTTGGTGATAAAATCGAAAAATACACCACTTTCAATAAGGTTTATTATGTAAACTAAATATATAAATTAGTGCGATTACACGATTATTAAGTTAAAAATTATTTGATTATTTATTTAATTAAACTTTGCGCAAAGCAAAGAGTTATCCACAATTTCACACATACTAAATAACTACTAATTAATTACTACAATTGATTATTGAGCAATTTATTCAGTCCTTCAATCACTAATCTAAATTGGTCTGCTGTTAATTTCGTTACCGGGCCGTAANTATGTCTGCACGGCTTATTATCTTCAGTATGAATAATAGGTCGAAGGTAAATGCGCGCTTTATCGACCGTTCTAATTTGGCTAATCTTTGCGTAGCTTTTTTCTGTTGTTTTTACTTCTGGTAAATATCCTAGATCAATTGCTTCCCCATAACTAAAATGAATCTTAGTTGTTAAAGGAACGACGACAATATTTTGTGCCTCAACATCACTATGATGTAATACGACAGCGTAATGTCTTTCGTTAAGTTCGCTTCCAACATTACGGCCAAAATCAATCTCATANACCTCCCCTTGATTAATCTTATAGCGGAGTTTATTACTTGCGAGAAACATTTCATACTCTAAATTGCGTTTATACCAATCAAAGAGCGCGAAATATTGCTTTTTGAGTCTGTGGTCGGTAAAACCACTTGCGGTGTCGCTAATGCGCAGGAAACGTTCATTTTCGTACATAAAAAATCCTCACTTTCGATATTATGATTATAAATACAATAGAATTTATCGTTTTATAACAAAATGCGTTATTCGGTTAGTAATTCGTCGATTACTTCACCAATTAAGGTTGGTGTCGGTTTTAAATTGTAATTAGCGAGGATTGTCGCACCAATGTCGGCAAAGCTTTTACGGTGTTCAAGCACACGCCCTTTAGTAAATGCTTTGCTAATAGCAATAAGCGGTACCATTTCACGGGTATGGTCAGTGCCGTGCCATGTTGGATCGTTACCGTGGTCAGCAGTTAAAAGCACTAAATCGTCTTCAGTAACGACTTCCATTAATTCACCGAGACGTTTATCAAAGCGTTCAATGGCATCTGCATAGCCTACTGGATTGCGTCTATGACCGTATTCACTATCAAATTCAACGAGATTAGTGAAAATTAAACCGTTAAATTCATTAGCCTTCGCTTGGGCAATCGTTTTATCCATTCCGTCTTCATTACTTANAGTCTTTTGTGCTTGTGTAATGCCAAAACCGTTATAAATATCATTAATTTTACCGATTGCACTGACGGTTATGCCGTTATCATCAAGAATATTAAGTGCCGTTTTTTCCGGTGGAGAAAGTGCATAATCATGCCGATTAGCGGTCCGTTTAAAGTTGCTTGGGTCACTGCCTATGTAAGGACGAGCAATAATTCTACCAAGAAGGTATTCAGGCCGTAAACAAATTTCACGGGCAATTTCACAACAGCGATATAATTCATCAAGGCCTGTTACTTCTTCATGCGCTGCTATTTGTAAAACACTATCAGCGGACGTATAAACAATTAAGCTATTATCACGCATTTGTTCTGCACCGAGTTCTTTAATAATCTCCGTACCACTTGCTGAATAATTACCAATGATCTTATAACCTGTTTTCGCACTTAATTCATCAATTAGTGCTTGCGGGAAACCTGTATCGGTAAATGTTTTAAACGGTTTTTCCGTATGAATCCCCATAAATTCCCAGTGGCCAGTCATTGTATCTTTACCCGTGCTAGCTTCTAACATTTTCATGACATATGAATTAGGGTGGTTTTTAACCTTTTTAACACCTTTAATATCATCAAGATTACCTAAGCCATATTTTTCTAAATTAGGAACATGTAATCCATTCTTTTTACTTTCCGCTGTATGTTTTAAGGTATGACTACCAGCGTCACCATATAAATGTGCATCAGGCATAGCACCAACACCGACACTATCCATAACGACAACAAAGACGCGTTTAAACTTCTTATTTTTCATAATTTAATCCTTTCGATTTCTTTTTTTATTATAACAAATAATAGTTTGTGCTTTATTAATTTAACACCTTATTATTTCATAATCTTGTCATATGCACTGATGATGCGTTTAGTGGACACATGTGTATATATTTGTGTTGTAGCAATATTAGTGTGGCCGAGCATTGCTTGTACGGCTCTTAAATCGGCGCCATTTTCGAGTAAGTGTGTGGCAAAAGCGTGGCGTAATGTATGCGGCGATACATTAGCGGTTATTTCAGCTTCTTGCGCATAAGCTTTAATCATTTTAAAGAAATATTGACGACTTAATGGTTTACCATTAGTGTTTAAGAAAATAGTGCGTTTATCACTTTTTTCATAATGAAAGCGAACATTATTTATATAATCCGCTAAGTATTCGAGGGCGAATTCACCAATTGGGATAATCCGCTCTTTCCCACCTTTCCCGCGAATTTTAATGATGCCACGATTAAAATTTACTTCTTCACGCTTTAAACTTAAAAGCTCGCTAACTCGTAATCCGCTAGCATACATTACTTCAAGCATCGCTTTATCGCGAACACCGCGATGAGTGTTTAAGTTTGGCATACTTAAAAGTCGATCAACTTCATCATTAGTGAGATATGTTGGCAATGTTTTAGTGACTGCTGGTCCAGGAATGCGTTTAAGTTCATATTTATAATCACCTTCATCTTTTAAAAAGAGCAAATAATTATAAATGCTTGATAGTCTCCGCATTATTGTTGATGCACTAAGTCCTTTTTGACTTTCTAAATTAATAAAGTCACTAACATGCATTGGCGAAATTTCTTCGGTAACTGTGAAGTTAAAGGTCGTATGAAAGAGATTAATATCATCTAAATAAGCACTTACCGTCGTATTAGCAAGGTTTTTCTCAAGTAATAAGAAATTAGTGTAGCGTCTCACTGCTTCATCAATATGCATCTTTAATCATCCCTTTTTAAGTCACTTAGCCGTAAAAACGGTGGTTTATCGTATTCTTCATTTAATAATTCAATAATAACTTCTGTTTTTGATTTCTCATTAAAGTCGTCAAATAATGAAAGTTGCTCGACAAGACTCCCTTCGTCACTAAGATTTTGTAGTGTTACCCCTACAAGCCGGAGCGGTTCATCTTTATAATTTTTATCAAAAAGCTTCATCGCTTCATAAAATATCGTGATGGCATTATTTGTGGGTTTATTAAGCGTGACACTGCGATTTACATTTTCAAAATTATAATAGCGCATGACAATTTGAATCGTTAAGCCGACCTTTCCTTCACGCTTTGCTCTTTCACTAACACTATTAGACATTTCTTTAAATAAAGCACTTATCTCTTCATAATTTTCAGTGTCAAACATAAAGGTTGATGAGTGACCAATACTTTTTGGATCTTCCTCTTCGGCAATTACTTCGTCACTCCCTCTGCCGTTTGCCCACTCTTTGAAGGTAAAAAAGCTTTTACCAAGCAACTTTTTCACTTCCGGGTCTTCAGTTGTAGCAAGGTCTCCAATTGTTTTAATATCGAGCGCTAAAAGACGGGGTGCGGTCGCTTTACCAATCCCGTACATTTCATTAATTGGTAATTTCCATAAAGTGTTCGCTAATTCACGGCGTCGATAAATAGTGATACCAAGTGGTTTTTTATAGTTACTTGCCATCTTTGCTAAAAATTTAGTGGGAGCAACACCGATCGAGCAGCCGAGTCCTATTTCTTGTAGTAAAGTTTGTTGTAACTCTTTAATAAAACCGATTGGATTACGGTTATTTTTAAGCCGTTCGGTCGCATCGATATAGCATTCATCAATACTAGCAACTTCAAGAAGGGGACTAACATGATCTTTTAAATAATTAAAAAAGAGCGAAGAATAATGATGATAAAGCTTAAAATCAGGTACTTTAATAATTAAATTAGGACACAAGCGCAGCGCTTTATATGTCGGCATGGCCGAATGAATACCGTATTTCCGAGCTTCGTAACTCGCCGTGCTAACGATTCCGCGCCTGTTAGCCCCACCAACAATTAAAGGTTTACCCTTTAGGGTAGGGTCACGCAGTACTTCGCACGCGGCAAAGAAAGCGTTAAGGTCAATGTGTAAGATAACTTTACTCATAAATATATTATAACTCACTATTTTGGTTTACATAATAATTATGTAAATAATAAGTTCCTAATAAAAAATAGGAACGAATGTCCTATTTTATAACACTATAAAGCAACTAAAAGACTACTAACTAATTACTAATAACATACTAAAGGGTCGTTTTAGCGTTATTTTCCTTGTAATTCTTCAATTTTCAGTTTTGCTTCATTTAATTCTGTCGCTAGTTCTTTACTTAAAGCGTTGCCTTCTTCAAAGAGCTTTAAACTAGCGTCTAAACTAAGTTTCCCGCTTTCTAGTTCACTAACAATAGCATTTAAGCGTGCGAGTTTTTGTTCAAATGATAATTTTTCTTTACTCATCTTCTCCTCCTTTAACTTCGGCTAGTACACTGCCGTCACTAAATGTAATCTTAACTTCGTCTTTTACTTTTAACTTCTTCGCTGATTTAATAATTTCTTCATTCTTACTAATAAAAGCATAGCCTCTATTTAATACATTCGTCGGATTAAGTGCTTCAAGTCGTGTACTCTTAGCGACAAGCGTTTCATTAATAACATTATACGTACGAGTTATCGCCTTATTTAAGCGTTCTTTTAATGAATGCAAGGTAATTTCCGCTCGAGCGATGTTTTCGGCGCTACGGGCTCCTAATTTAGTGCTCAGTGTCAAAAGCTTTGTCGTTAAGTTTTCCACAATTGCGCCAAAGTTTACAAGTACTGGTCTTATTATTAAGTGATTCAGTTCTTTTTCGCGTTGTATGAGCACAGTACTCATAGCGTTTTCAAGACGAACACTATAATCAGTAAGCGTTTGCCGTAATTCATTTTGATCAGGAACAACAAGTTCGGCGGCAGCAGTTGGGGTACTAGCGCGCACATCGGCAAGATAATCGACTAATGTTGTATCGATTTCATGTCCTATCGCACTAATAAGTGGGACTTTCTTTGCACTTAAGGCCATAATGAGACTTTCATCATTAAATGCCCATAAGTCGTCACTACTTCCACCGCCACGGGCAATGATTAAGACATCAATATGTTCATTTTGTAAAACTTCAAAGGCACTAATGAGTGAAGAAGGCGCACTTTCCCCTTGAAAAGTAGCGTTAACAATCTTTAAAGTCACAAGCGGATAGCGACGGTTAATATTCGTCACTAAATCACTCTGTGCCGCGCTATCTTTTGGGGTAATAATACCAATAACTTTGGGAAATTTAGGTAATGGGCGCTTCTTTTCTTGATCAAAAAGCCCCATCTTGTCTAACTTTACTTTAAGTTTAGCAAGTTCAAGCAACTTCGCACCAAGTCCGTAATAACTAACTTCAGTGGCCACGAGTTGGTAGTTACCACTTTTTTCATAAACCGTAATACGACCTGTGGCAATTACTTCGTCACCATCTTTTAGCGTCGTAGGAAACGCTTTAGTGTTAAAACTTACAACACTAAGGCGTGCCTTATCTTCTTCTTTTAAGGTGAAGTAAATCGCAGTATTATAGCGTTTTAAGTTAATAATTTCTCCGCGTACTTCAACATAACTTAAAAATGCGTCACGCTGAATAACATTTTTAACGTATGCATTAAGTTCACTAATTGATAAAATACTTCGCATTAAATTAAAACCCCATCAAGCACAGCATTAATAAATTTATAATCTTCGGTCGGATTAAAAAGTTTTGATAATTTAATAGCGACATTAATAATCACTGCTTTACTTTTACCTTTATCTTCAGTATAAAAATAAACAGCGTAACTATAAATTAAGATGGCTTGGGTTACTAAATTTAAACGTTCAAACTTCCAGTCGCGTAAATAAGGTGTTAAGTTCGTCACAATTTCACTATAGTTCTTAACGATGTTAATTAATGTTTCTTTAAGAAATACGGGGAGTTCACTATATTCTGTACCAGTTACACCGCTTACAACCGCAGGTAAATCAAAAGCAATATCTTCTTTAATGAAAACGAGCATTGCATAGACACTTTGCACACCATACTCATGACTTTTATTCCGTGAAATCATAGTATTCCTTATTTCCTCCTGGATTTAGTAGTAATAAGAATAGTCCGGCAGCCATAAATAATGCGATCATAATTAAATGAATAAAGCTCGACCATATATAACTAAAGGTACTTTCACGGTACCACGGACTAAACACTAGTGAGTAATCAATTACATAAATGATAATTGCTAACACTAGCGGTACAATTTTACCTTTTCTCGCAAAATGATACAAAAGAAATAAAAGAGCGCTGCTTACCATTGTCGTTAAGCCTAATAAAAAGATGCGCATCCCAATTTCTAAGACACTATTTTCAATGTAACGCGAAAAAATCGCAATACTGTTTAATCCCCAGTGGTAATACGTATAATCACTACTGATGCCAAAGAAATTACCAATTAAGTTACTAAAAATGATTAATAATAAAAAAAAGTTAATTAACTTAAAAACGATCTTTTTCGGATTTATTCGTGACTTCTCTTTCATCAATATAATGCTTAACCGACATCGATTACTTCAACATCAATGTCAAACGGAATTAATTCGGTCATTTGCGTTAAACTAAGCGCGACATTTTCACGGACTTCATTTGCAACTTCTTCAGCATTTGTATTCGGACTAACCTTCACGGAAATCTTCACATTAACAGTACCACTACGGATCGTACAACGTACTGGTTTAGAAAGCGAATAACGTTTACGTGAAACCGTTGCCCCACTAACTTCATTAGTAGCAATCTCGGCAATTTTATCGAATACTTGATAGCTAATACCCATTATGCCTTGCTTATTGTATTTTTGAATGTAAACATACTCTGCCATAAATAACCTCTGGCTTTAATTATAACGAAACAAACNCCTTTTTACAATATTTGTTGCTTTTGACCAATAATTTATTATTGAATGATAATTGAATAAGTTAATTTAACAATTTAAAAANTAAATTTTATATAGTGAGAATTATAAAATGGCGCATATTTGCAATGCGCCATTCTAAGTAATCTAATTAAAATTAACTACTAATAAACTACTAATTGATTATTTTTTAGTTGTTTTCTTTGTTTTTGGTTTTGCTTCAGTTTTTACTTCGGCCTTTGCTTCAGTTGCTTCTTGTTTTTCTTTTGTTTCACTAGCGGTTACTTCAGGTTCAACTTTTTCTGAAACTTTAAGTTCAACATCTTCTAGTGTTAAAAGTTCTTCACCTTCCGCTGGGGTGTCAAGATCACTTAAAACGGGCGGGATTGGATTAGGTGCTTCACCGGAATAGAGTTCTTCACCTTTTTTAAGTGTCTTTGGATCAATAATCCCTTCAACAAGGCGTGCGAGCATTTCTGGTGTATATTTTAAGTGCTCTAAAATATCTTTTTGCGGGGCACTAAAGCCGAAGCGATCTAAGCACATCGTATGATCTGCCCATTCGTGCCACCCAAAGCTACTTAAGATTTCAACAGCGATGCGTTTATCTTTGCCAAGTGGTAATACTTCAGCTTTATAGGCGTCATCTTGACGACGGAACACTTCCATGCTCGGCATCGAGACAACACGGACATTATAACCGTGGATGAGTAAAGTATTTTGCGCTTTTAAGGCCATATTTACTTCACTACCCGTTGCGATAATAATAAAATCAAGTTTCTTTCGTTTATTTTCAGGGCTTACAACATAAGCACCACGACGGATTAGCTTTTCTTTATCACTACCAGCCATAAGTGGTAATTTTTGCCGTGTTAAGATTAAGGCGTGTGGCCGCGTTTTGCTCTCTAGGGCTACTTTCCACGCCACAAATGTTTCGCGTGCGTCACCCGGCCGCCATACGTCAAAGTTTGGCATTGCGCGCATCATCGCTAAGTGTTCAACCGGTTGATGGGTTGGTCCGTCTTCTCCTAAATTCACACTATCATGACTAAATAAATAAATATTTGGTAAGTGACTTAGTGCAGCAAGACGCATTGAGTTTTTAAGGTAATCACTAAAGACGAGGAATGTCCCTACATAAGTGCGTAGTCCGCCGTGAAGGAGCATCCCGTTACTAATCGCTCCCATCGCGAATTCACGAATCCCGAAATTGATATTCCGTCCTCTACGGTTTTTAGCCGTAAAGTTTGTTTCACCGTTAATTAGTGTCATTACACTACTAGCAACGTCAGCACTTCCGCCCATAATATGCGGTAAATGACGATTAACAGCAGCGAGCACATTACCACTAGTGTTGCGTGTTGCTTCACTTAATTCGTCTTCAAATGTAAGTTTCATCATTGCTAGACTACTTTCAGTATCATCGTTTAAGGCGATTTTTAAGTCTTCGGCTTCAACATCACTGTCGGCTTCAAATAATGTATAACTCTTTGCCCAGGTGTCATACGCCTTTTGGCCGTTACGCGCGATTTGGCTTCGCATACTTTCATATACTGGAAGCGGGATTTCAAATGGCGCATTTGGATAGTGATAAGTACCTTTAGCAAAAGTACCATCTAATTCACCAAGTGGTGAGCCGTGGACTTTATGTGTACCTTGTTGCCGACTACCTTGACCGATAATCGTTTTCATAATTACAAGTGTTGGTTTATCACTGCGTTTGGCTTTTTTAATTGCTTTATCAATTTGTTTAAGATTATTACCGTTATCAACTTTTAAAACATTCCAGCCACTTGCTTTAAAGCGAGCTTCAACATTTTCACTAAATGAATCGCTCAGTGGTCCGTCAAGCGTCACATCGTTAGCGTCATAAAACACAATTAATTTATTAAGTTTTTGATGACCAGCAAACGAGACTGCTTCTTGACTAATTCCTTCTTGTAAACAGCCATCGCCCACTAAACAGTACGTATAATGGCTTAAAAGATGCGCATACTTTGGATTACGCGCTGTTAAACTAGCTTCCGCTAGCGCCATCCCCACGGCATTCGCAAGTCCTTGACCGAGTGGTCCTGTTGTGGCATCGACTCCTGGTGTCATTTTATATTCAGGGTGGCCTGGGGTAATCGAGTTAAGTTGTCTAAAGGCTTTTAAGTCATCAATTTCAATGGCGTAACCTGCTAAATGGAGCACAGTATAAAGTAAGGCACTCGCATGTCCCGCACTAAGCACAAAACGGTCACGGGCAATCCATTCTGGATTCCGCGGATCAATTTTCAAATGATTTTTATAAAGATTATAAACTAATGGGGCACTCCCAATCGCCATCCCAGGGTGTCCCGAATTAGCGGTATTAGTAATGTCAATAACAGTCGCACGAATCGCCGCGACACTTAAGGCATCGTAAGTATTACGTTTTCTTAAACACATAAATTATTCCTCTCCTCCATCTTTTCCTGTATTTATTTTAATATATAATTCATCTAATTGTAAATTAGAAACTTTTGAAGGTTCACCGGTCATTAAACTTGCGCCCTTTAAATTTTTGGGGAAGGCAATTACATCACGAATATCATCAGTACCCGTTAAAATCATCGTCAGTCTATCTAACCCAAAAGCAATCCCGCCGTGCGGTGGGGTGCCGTATTTTAGTGCTTCGATAAAGAAACCGAATAAATACTCAATTTCTTTTTCACTTAAGCCTAAGATTTCAAAGATACGATTTTGTAAATCTTGGTCATAAATCCGCATACTTCCGCCCCCAGCTTCATACCCATTAATAACGATGTCATAAGCATAACTTAAAACTTCTTCTGGTGCTGTCGCTAATTTAGCAATATCTTCTTCTTTTGGTTGCGTAAAGGGATGGTGCTCACTAGCGAAGCGACGAGTTTCAGGATCATAGCTAAAAAGTGGGAAGGAATCGACCCATAAACAGGAGTAAGCATTTTCATCAATTAAGTTAAAGCGAACGCCTAATTCATTTCTAACTGCGCCTAGTGCACTTAAAATACGCGCGAGCGGGGCGTCAAACCCAAGTAAGACGACATCATTTGCCGCTAAACCTAAAGCCTCTGCTACTTCAGTGTGGCTGCTAGTAATGTTTTTTGCAAGACTACCGCTAAAAGCGGTGCCGTCATACTTTAAAACACCTAAGAAATTAAGCCCGTGTTGCTTAACGATTAAGTTAAGTTCATCAAGTGTTTTACGCGATAAGATGTTTGTCGGGTCATTAATAATGAGACCACGAACATCTTCTTTTGCTTTAAAATATTCTTCATTACTTAAAACTTTACTTAAATCTCTAATTTTTAAATCAAAACGTAAATCAGGTTTATCACTACCATAATTTTCTACAGCTTCGTGATAAGTTAAGCGTGGTAAGGGCAATTTTAAATCATAGCCTTTCACTTCTTTAAAGATTTTTTGTAAAAGTCTTTCATTTAAATCAAGTACTTCTTCGTAAGTAAAGAAACTTGTCTCAATATCAATTTGGGTAAAATCAGGTTGGCGGTCACTACGTAAGTCTTCGTCTCTNAAGCAGCGGGCGATTTGATAATACTTTTCTAGCCCACCAATCATTAAAAGTTGTTTATAAATTTGTGGTGACTGCGCTAGGGCGTAGAAAGTGCCTGGGTTTAAGCGTGAGGGGATTAAATAGTCACGAGCACCACCAGGTGTACTTTTAGTTAAAATTGGTGTTTCAATTTCGATAAACCCTTCATTATCTAAAAATTCACGCGTTACTTTCGTTATTTTAGCGCGGGCGATAAGTTTATCTTGTAATACTTTACGCCGTAAATCTAAATAACGATATTTTAGCCGCACATCTTCTAAAGCGTCTGTCTCATCGGCAATAATAAGCGGCGGGTTCTTAGCTTTATTAATAAGTGTGACTTTACTTGCCACGACTTCAACTTTCCCTGTCTTTAAGTTTTTATTTGGCACTTCTTTAAGCGTGACAACGCCTTCGATTTGAATAATGTATTCATTGCGAATATCAGGGCGCGCTACGCCTTCGTTTATTAACACTTGGACAATCCCGCTTCGGTCACGTAAATCCACAAATGTTAAGCCGCCTAAATCACGTTTTTTAGCGACCCAACCAATGATTTTAACTGTTTGTCCAACTAGTTTCTCATTAATATTTCCGTTTTCAATTGTTCGATACATAAGTTTATGCCTTCTCTTCTTCTTTTTCTTCATGTTTTTTGCAGTTCACACCACGACCTTTACCTTTGCCAGTGCATTCATGATTTTTTTCATGTTCATGTTTACGGCAGCATTCATGCTTTTCATCGTGATGATGTTCGCCGCAGCATTCACCGTTTTCTTTATGAGAGTCGCATTCACACTCTTCATGGTCACAGTCGCAATCCTCATGTTCACAGCCGCATTTACATTTATGATCATGATTATCACAATCGCAATCTTCATGGTCACACCCACAATTACAGGCGTGATATTCTTCACAAAGGTCAAGTATATAATTAATCACTTCGGCAAACGGTACTTCAACTTGCTCTTGTGTTTCTAAGTTCCGTACACCGACAACTTCATTTTTAATTTCAGCTTCGCCGAGAATTAAAGCAACACGTGCTCCACGATTTTCGGCGATTTTAAAGAGTGATTTAAATGATTTATCTTCAAAATTCATGATTCCGCGTAGCCCGTTCGCGCGTAAAGCAGTTAGTAAACTATAACCACCAGTCCGTGCTTCTTCACCGATCGCGACAAGAATAAAGTCATCTTTAACTGCGGTGTGCTCAAGTTTTCCTTCTTCATTTAAAATGTGATAGAGCCGTTCAAGGCCAAAAGCAAAACCAACACCTTCTAAACTTGGACCGCCTAACTCTTCCACAAGTTTATCATAGCGGCCACCGCCACCAATCGCTCCGTAATCTTTACCTGAAGGCGGGATATAGACAAATTCAAAGATAATGCCTGAATAATAATCAAGTCCGCGCACTAATCCGTAATCAACTTCCACATTAACACCATATTCTTCCAGTGAAGTTTTAATGAATTCAAGGTCTTTTTTATCTTCTTCAGTTAAGAAATCAGTAACTTTTGGTGCCGCTTTGGCAAGTTCGACGTCACTTGGTACTTTACAATCAAGCATCCGTAGCGGATTTTGTTCATAACGCACTTTACAATCAGGACATACATCCTTTAAATGTGGTTCATAATATTTTTTAAGTGCTTCGCGATAGGCGTCACGCGCTTCTTGCTTCCCAAGACTATTAATTTTAGTTGTAATATTTTCAAGTCCTAAAGCTTGTAAAGAATGGATTGCAAGTAAAATTACTTCAAGATCAGCAATAATGCTCGTACTACCAACACTTTCAACCCCAAATTGATGGAATTGTCGATAACGCCCAAGCTGTGGTCTTTCATAGCGGAACATTGGTCCACTGTAGTAATAACGCAGCGGTAAATCATTCGTAGCGTAAAGCTTATTAGCAATAATGCTACGCATTACTCCTGCGGTACCTTCAGGACGCAGTGCCATTAAGCGGTTACCTTTATCGGTAAATACATACATTTCTTTCCGTACAATGTCTGTCGCATCACCGACACCACGGGCAAATAGTTCATTAGCCTCGAAAATCGGTGTTGTCAGTGGATCAAAACCATAAAGTCGGGCAACGATGCCGCATGTATCACTTATATAAGCATAAGCACGGTCTTCGTTTCCAATTAAGTCATGTGTGCCCTTAGGGCTCGTAATAATAGCCATATATCCTCCTCTAAATAAAAAAGGTAGTATAAGGACGGGATTGCCGCGGTACCACCTTATTTCGTTTGTTAATTAAACGCATCTCTAACTCGTAACGTGAGTAACGGTCCTGCTTATTTATTACAAGACTTGTCTCCATGGTGTCCTTTAACAATACTTCGCTAGTTTTGCACCAACCAACTAGTCTCTATTCCGGAATATTTGTTAAAATCCATATCAATGACTTTTTAATTATAAAATAATTAACTTTAATAGTCAATGTAAGCGGCGACTATTATTCACTAATTATCTACTATTAAACTACTAATAAAATACTTTTAGCGTTATTTTAATGAATTACGCGGTCAATTTTATAAACTGAGTCAACTTGCAAGATAATATTTTGCACACTATTTAATTTATCAACATTCGGAATTAAAATCGTTGCATCAATCACACTTGTTTGGGTCGATGGGTGATAAGTAGCCTTAATTTTTGAGATACTAACCTTTGCTTGACTTAAAGCATTCATAATATCGACTAATAAGTTATCACGGTCATTACACTTGATACTAATATCTAACGGATATAATTTAGTTTCGCTATTTGGATTCCATAGTACTTCAATCGTGCGGTCAAGGTTACGCGCGATATTTGGACAATTAATGCGGTGAACGGTAATCCCTTTCCCTTTCGTGATATAACCAACGATATTATCACCTGGCACTGGTGTACAACAATTACCAAGTGTGACCGCAACAGTGCCCGCCCCTGGGACGATTACGGGATTTTTAGCGTCTTCTACTACTCTTCGTCCTTTACTTAAAAGTTTGCCCATATGGTCACGGCGATCAAGTTTTAAGTAATCTAATACTGCACTAGCGGTAATATTCCGTGAATAAACAAGTAATAGTAAGTCTTCATAAGTATTAACATTAAAATGTTTTAAGACTTCTGGTTTATTCACATGTGGTTCAACTTCATGTTCGGCAAAGCCGCGTTCTTTAAAGGCGTCATTTAGTGAGCCACGCCCTTTTTCGATATTATCATCGCGCGTTAAAGCTTGATGTTTCTTCGCTAGCACTTTACGAATATGACTGCGTGCACTATTCGTGGTGGCAATATTAAGCCATGATTCTGTTGGTCCTGTAGCCGTTTTACTCGTTCTAATTTCACAAATATCACCGGTTTTAAGTGGCGTATTCATTGCTACAAGCTTATCATTAACAAGTGCCCCAACCGCTGTATCTCCGACTTTAGTGTGAATTTTATAGGCAAAGTCAAGTGGTGTTGCTCCCGCTGGGAGTTCAATAACATTACCTTTTGGTGTAAAGACATACACACTAGTTTCAAAGATTTCTTTTGTAATCGTGTCCATGTATTCTTTCGCGGTATTACCAGTTTCATAACCCGTTGCCACAAAATCACGGAGCCAATGTAATTTATTTTCAATCTCACGTTGTTCGCGTTCTGGATTATAATTTGTACCTTCTTTATATGCCCAGTGCGCTGCAACCCCTGAGTCAGCGATACGGTCCATCTCTGGCGTTCTTATTTGCACTTCTAAAGCATTACCGTCCCCTGTAAAGATAGTTGTGTGTAAACTTTGATACATATTGCTTTTTGGCATCGCGATATAATCTTTAAAGCGTCCCGTAACTGGGCGATAAGTCGCGTGGATTAGTCCTAAAATTTCATAACAATTAAGTTCCGTTGGAGTAATGATTCTAAGCGCTAAAAGGTCATAAATCCGTTCAAAGTCATTATCTTTCTCTTTCATCTTCTTATAAATACTATAAATCGACTTCACACGAAACTTCATTTCAAATTTAATGTCATTTTTAAATAAGATATCCGCAATTCGTTTACTAACTTCCGCAAGCGCCTTCTGTAAGTTTGGGGAGCGCTGCTCAACGAGTTCACTTACATGATTAAAGGCTTCTGGTTCAATGTATTTTAGACTTAAGTCTTCCATTTCTGCTTTAATTTTCCCCATCCCTAGGCGTCCAGCAATCGGAGCGTAAACCGCCATCGTTTCTTTAGCAATACGCAGTTGTCGTTCATGGCTTAAAAAGTATAATGTTCGCAGATTATGTAATCTGTCCGCAAGTTTAATAATGATAACACGGATGTCTTTTGCCATCCCTAAGAATATTTTACGGTGATCTTCATACACAAAATCACTATCATCAACTTTTTTACTAAGTTTTAGGCGTTGAATTTTCGTGACGCTATCGACAATCATCGCCACATCTTTGCCAAACATTTTATCAATCTCACTAACTGTTACATCAGTGTCTTCAACGACATCATGCAGTAAACCAGCAATAATCGTACTTGGACCCGCTGTTAGTTCAGCAAGAATAAAGGCAACCTCAATTAAATGCGTAATATAAGGATGACCGCTTTTACGAAATTGCCCTTCATGTTTTTTAAGCGCAAAATTATATGCTTCTTCAATATTAGCGCGGTCTTCTGCATTAGTAATATAGAGAAAATAGACATCTTTGACGTCTTGCCACGAATGGACTTTTGGCATTGGTAGGTTATGACTTTTTTTCTCCATACTATGCGGTTCCTTCCTTATTAATTATAACAAATTAATAATCGCTTTGATTATGCTTTACTTAATAAGCTGCTTTTAATAAAAAAAGACTCTCTGTTGAGAGTCGAGTTCGTAAGTAATATTTCTAATTACTTATCTTCGGTTTGGGCTTTATCGATTAATTCTTTAAAGATTCGATAATTTTCATAGACATCATAAATATTTAAGAAATTAAATTTAGCGCCTTGGCCTGGTGTTACTGGTGTGCTAACAGTACCAAAAGACACAGTACCAGTACCTTTACCGAGTATTTTATCGAGCACACTAACATTGACACTAATAAATTGGACACCACTTATCGGAATACTTGAAAAATCAATGCCAAGTAGCCCGCTTTGAATAATAAAGCGTTTATTCGTGACGGCATAAAACTTATTACGGTACGCTAGAGCTAAAAGTAGTAATACGACACCAAAGAATACTGTAATACCAATAACGGCAAGTGCCACTATTCCCCCAGTTACATTTATTTCCATGCTTTCAGCTGACGCTGGAATAAGTAAAGCGAGTAAGACGAATAAAAGCGTGAATAAATAACAAATAACGGTAATAATTACTGTTTTAATGAACATTGGCTTATAAGTATATAATACTTTTTCGTCTTTCATTAATACTTTTTCAATTTGATTGCGGTTCATAATTATGTTCTCCTTTCTCACTTTAATTTTACCATGCTTAAATTTATGTTACTTGTAAAGAAATAGTAAAGAAAAGACTCACGGGGACACCGTGAGTCGTATATTTAATAATTAATTATTAATTATGAAGCAACTTTTTTCACAACTTGCACTGGATCATCAGCGGCTAATTGTGGACCATTATACCAACCGATAAGGGCGCCATCTAAGACGACGACATCACCAACCACTAAATCCATTAAGAATTCAAATTCAGCAATTTTTGCTAAGCGATAGTCAAGACGTAAGGTAATATCATTTGTGCCATCAGTTAAGAGAAGCGTAATGTTACCTTTGCCGTCTTTTGCCGCGATCGTTTTCACTGTTAATTCACCAGTGACTAAGCGTGATTGATATGGTGCTAAAGCTTCAGCGGTTAGACCAACGACACCTAAATCAACTTTTTCAAGTGTTAAAGCATGTGGTCCAGCTTCAACTGTTGGTGCATCTTCTTGAAGTTCAGCTTGGATTAAGCCGTTGAAATCAGCCTTTTTAAAGGTGCCA
>JGI24711J26586_10000166_pt1 | contig 47926 bp, 43 predicted proteins | sample BioPla3DNA1_FD_26586 | JGI IMG/M metagenome (IMG submission 26586)
GGTACGGCNGGAGCAGCGGGAGTCTCTTCAGGAATCTCAAAAAGTACACACTCGGTAGTTAACAACATACCTGCAATCGATGCTGCATTTTCAAGTGCTACACGAGCTACTTTAGTAGGATCAATTACACCCGCTTTGATGAGATCTTCATACACATCAGTTCTGGCGTTATATCCAATTTTTCCTTTTTTCTCTTTTACAGCGTTCACAACCACTGAACCCTCTTTACCGGCATTCGCTACAATCTGGCGAAGTGGCTCTTCCAAGGCTCTGCGGATAATGTCAACACCCACCTTTTGATCTTCATTTTCAACTTTTACTTTATTCAAAGACTCAATAGCTGTGAGGTATCCAACACCACCTCCGGAAATAATTCCCTCTTCAATAGCTGCACGAGTTGCATGAAGAGCATCGTCAAAACGATCTTTCTTCTCCTTCATTTCCACTTCAGATGCTGCACCAACATAAATTACAGCTACACCACCTGCCAACTTAGCCAATCTCTCCTGTAGTTTTTCTCTGTCATAGTCAGAATTAGTCTTTTCGATTTGAGATTTAATCTGTGCAATTCTTGCTTTAAGAGCTTCTTTATCACCCTTACCGCTAACAATAGTCGTATTTTCTTTATCTACAGTTATCTTTTCAGCAGTTCCCAGCATATCCAGTTCTGCATCCTCTAATTTGAAACCTTTCTCTTCAGAAATTACAACTGCACCTGTCAAGATTGCGATGTCTTCCAACATCTCTTTTCTTCTGTCTCCAAATCCGGGAGCTTTAACAGCTACAATCTTCAATCCGGCACGCAAACGGTTCACAACCAAGGTTGCCAATGCTTCACTTTCGAGATCTTCACTGATAACTAACAATGGTCTTCCTGTTTGAACTACTTTCTCCAAAATAGGTAAAAACTCTTTCATGTTACTGATCTTCTTATCGTAGATCAAAATGAAAGGATTTTCGTAAACAGCTTCCATTTTTTCAGCATCAGTAATGAAATAAGGAGAGATATAACCTCTGTCAAACTGCATTCCTTCAACAACTTTTACCTCAGTTTCAATTCCTTTGGCTTCTTCAATGGTAATAACCCCCTCTTTTTTTACTTTTTGCATTGCTTCAGCAATAGTTTTACCAATAGTGCTGTCATTGTTTGCAGAAATAGTAGCTACTTGCTCAATCTTTTCATGATTAGTTCCAACCGCTTGAGATTGACCTTGTAAATGTTGCACTACTGCAGCTACAGCCATATCAATCCCTTTTTTCAATTCCATGGGATTAGCTCCGGCAGTGACATTTTTTAAACCGGTATTATAAATAGATTGCGCCAATACAGTGGCTGTTGTAGTTCCGTCACCGGCTTGATCATTGGTTTTAGAAGCTACCTCTTTTACCATTTGAGCACCCATATTTTCTAGTGGCTCTTTTAATTCTATCTCTTTTGCAACAGTTACACCATCTTTGGTAATCTGTGGAGCTCCAAATTTTTTATCAATAATTACATTTCTTCCTTTGGGTCCTAAGGTTACTTTTACAGCGTTTGCCAATGCATCAACACCTTTCTTTAAACCTTCTCTTGCTTCCCAATCATACATTATCTCTTTTGCCATAATTAAATCTATTTTTATTTTTTATTAATTTTTGTATTATTTTTTAATTAAATCTTTAGATATCCTTGAGTTTATTTTAAAATTGCAAGAACATCACTTTCTCTCATAATCAGATAATTTTCTCCATCAACATTCAGTTCCGTACCGGCATATTTGCCATACAATACTTTATTACCCACTTTTAAAGTCATTGGTTCATCCTTTTTACCTGGTCCAACAGCTACAACTTCTCCTTTTTGTGGTTTTTCTTTTGCGGTATCCGGAATAATAATTCCACCTGCGGTTTTTTGCTCAGCCTCTGCCGGAGCAATAATTACTCTGTCTGCTAAAGGTTTAATGTTTAATTCCATAATGTTAATATTATTTAGTTATTAAAATAAAATTCTACAATAACATTGCAAAAAGCGTGCTAAATCAAAATTTGACATCAATCCTGACATTTTGTCATAAAAATAATCTGGATTTTGCTCATAAAGGATAAAAAAGAAACATTTATCGTTGAATCGGGTCAGGGAAACGATCACTCTTGACAGTTTTATACACTCCATTGTCATCATAAATGAAGTAACCTGCAAGAGTCGTGTCATGTTTGATAATCTCCATAGACTTTTCAATACCCAAAACCATAAACGCGGTTGCATAAGCATCAGCTGTGGTACAATCAGGGGCAATAACACTCACACTCAACAAAGAGGAAACCTCCGCTCCACCAGTAAAAGGTGATACAATATGGGTAAAACGTTTTCCATCTTGTTCTATGTAATTACGATAATTTCCACTTGTGGCAATCGCCTTGTCCTGCATAGTAAATACATAGTTCGTCTCAATGGGATCATCTGCATGATGAGTCGGAACCTGCACTCCTACCCGCCAGGGCTTACCCCTATTGCTTCCCCGGGCAACAACCTCACCCCCAACATCAATCAAACAGTTGGGATAACCCATCTGAAACAAATATTCTGCTATCTTATCAACAGCATATCCTTTGGCTATGGCATTAAAGTTCAACTTAATAGCTGGATTTTCTTTAACCAGATACTTCCCCTCAATATGAACACGTTGATATCCAACCAATTGCTTTAAACTATCGATCACCAGAGAATCTAAACTCATCTTTCTATCCTTGCCAAATCCCCAGGCTTCCACCAAAGGCTCAATAGTGATATCAAAAGCACCATTGGTGTGCGCACTGACCTCCATCGATTTTTCAAAAAGCCACTGAAACTGTTCGCTTAGTTCAGGGTTCTCCCCATGGTTCAGTCTGCTCACTAAGGTAGTGGGATCAAAAATGGAAAATTGTGCGTTAATTTGATCCAAAAGCGAGTCAACCCCACATTGGATTGCTGCTTTTTCTTCCCCAATATAGGTAATTCTGTAGTAAGTACCCAGCGCCCTCCCCCCAATTTTTATTTTTTTAGAATAATTACAGCTTATTAAAAATAAAGCAGTTAAAAGAAAAAACAGAGGAAAAAAAATTTTTTTCATAATCAAATTTTAGGAAAATGCAAAATTATAATTATTTTTCGTATTTTTGCAGCCGGGTAAGTCTTATACGATCAGCTCCCTTTTAACTCCCCCAGGGTAGGAATACAGCAAGGGTACATCGGTTGTAGCGATGCGATATAAGTAGCTTACCCTTTTTTAATAATAGCATTATGATTATCAAAATTTATCCCGAAAATCCGAATCCCAGAGCAGTTCAACAGGTTGTTGATTGTCTGCAATCCGGAGGTGTCATCATCTATCCGACCGATACCATCTACGGAATTGGGTGTGATATCTATAATGCCAAAGCAATCGAAAGGATCGTTCAAATTCAGGGAGATCACAAGAAAAAGGCGTCTATGTCATTCATTTGCCACGACTTAAGCCAACTTTCAAACTTTACTACTCCTATCAACAATACAATTTTTAAAGCAATGCGCCGTGCGTTGCCCGGTCCCTTCACTTTTATTCTTAATGCCAGCAACGTAGTACCTAAAATTATTCACGGTTCTAAGAAAACAGTCGGTATTCGTGTGCCTGACAATAACATTATCCGTGAAATCGTAAGAGTGAACGGCAATCCTATCCTATCCTCTTCCATTAAAGATGACGATGATGTGATTGAGTACACCACTGACCCCGAACTAATTCATGAAGCATATGGTGATTTGGTTGATATCGTAATTGACGGAGGTTACGGCGACAACGTTCCTTCGACTGTGGTTGATTGCACCAGTGGGGAAATTGAGGTAATCCGTGAGGGCAAGGGAGATTTAGACCTTTTATTTGGATAGTTTTCTTTTTTTTAATTATTAATAAAAAAAGGGGGGAAGGAGATTCATCACTTTATAAATTTTACTAGCCAACTAATAGAGTATCAACCTCTTAGACAGTGTGTGGCATCAATATATTCTATCTCATTTTATTCTCCATTTATTCAAAATTATTTTATAACTTTGCAGGTCACTTTTATTTTTTCACAAAACAGAATATCATTATGAAAAAATCCGCCCTTCTCCTTATCGTCATTATGATACTGTCTAACTTTGTTTTATACGGACAGAAAACCAAGCGACTTAAACAGATTAATTCTCAACCTATAGTCGAAGCTGGTGTTCGTCTGCATGATCAAGGAAAATTTGACGAAGCAATTCAATTGTACAAACAGATTCCACCTAGCGACTCGCTATATGTTTTAGCTCAGTATGAAATATCTTACGCATACTTTGCGCAGGAAAAATATGCTGAAGCAGCAAAAATTATGGAACCATTACGAAGAGTCTATGACGATCATGTCAGAATGAGTTCCATATATGCCATTTTAGGAACAACATACCTATATCTTGATGCTTACGATAAGGGAATTGAAGTGGTGCAAGAAGGATTGACCTATCTTCCATACAGTTATCGTCTTTATTTGACTTTAGGGAGTCTCTACTCAGAAAAAGGGGAATATAAAGAGGCTGAACTCGCTTTTAAGAATGCGCTGTTTTGTGCTCCTGCATCACAACTTCTTCACTATAGGCTGGGGGAAGTGTTGATCCTGCAAGGAAGAACAATCCCTGCAATTTTAGCACTTAACTACGCCGTTTTTCTAAATCCTAAAACTGAAGTGGCCATTACTGCCATTCAAAAACTGCAAGAATTTTACAACAGTTTTTCTGAAGATACAGACAACTATTCTGCCAAACCAACGGAAGATGCCGAGTTGATTGCAGAATGGGAACAGTTTAACGAACTCGAATTCTGGGTTAAATCTGAAGTTGCCCTAAAGAGAAATTTTCATAAAAAATCAAAAATTGGACATAATATAAACTCCCAAAATCAACTGGTTTTTGAAAATCTCCCCGAGCCCACTTCATCCAAAGATATTATCCAATATCTTTATGTCCCTTTCTTTAAGCAAATTATGCAAGATCGTGAATTTAATCTGTACGCTTTCCACTTCTTCTCCGGCACCAATCTGGATGATGGAAAAGTAGAGAAAAAGGCTCAAAAAATGAGTAAAAAGATCAATAAAATGGTTGACAAAGGATTCGCCTTTTTTAAGGAAAGGATTTATCGTGGAATAGGAGTTGAAAATGAGACCACCCCTTTAAGGGAGTTTGAATATGATTATGATAGTGGATTGATTCAAAATATTGGAGGACATTCTCAAAAAATCTCATCTAGAGAAACTTCTTATCATGGTAATTGGATAATTGTAAATGGTGATGGCGGTATAGTTGCAGAAATTAACCTCGATAATGATGTAAGAAATGGGATCTCCACAATTTACTATCACGGAGAAAAACAACAAGTTGTGCCTTATTTGAATGGACAAATCGATGGTACAGGCTTGATTTACTTTACTGACCTTGGACTAGAAGAACAGCCTCTTCAAATTAGTCTCAATTTTAAAAATGATAAATTGGAAGGAGTGAGAGAAGAGTATAACCGTTATGGTGTACTGATTGAAAAATCATACTATAAAAATGATGAACTTCATGGAGAAGCAATAAGCTATACTTCAACCGGTTTGCTATACCTTAAAGGAGAAATAGAGGAGGGTAAGTTTGTTGGACAATATGAAGAATATTACCCAGATGGAACAAAATCATATGAATGCTACCATGGAAAAGAGGATGAAGAAGGTATCAGCCGCAATTACTACCCCGATGGAAAACTATATAAGGAAGGCACTGTTATTAATGGAAAATTAAATGGAGTTACTAAATCGTACTATCCTAACGGACAACTAATGAGTGTTGGTTCTTATTTGAACGGAGAATTAGATGGATTTTGGACAGATTATCACCCCAACGGAATGGTTAGTGTAGAAGCTAGTTACAATTATGGTGTTTATAATGGAACAAACTCTTACTATTGGCCAAGTGGATTACTATCCATTCAAATGCAGTATAACGAAGGAATAATTAATAAAATTACTACTTACTATCCCAATAAAGAGATCAGAAAAGAGTATACCGGAGACCAATTAAAGGAAGAGATTGAGCTTTATAATGATTATGGACAGTTAATCAAAAAATACAAGTGTAACGAGAAAGGTCAGGAAGAAGGAATTTCAACTTTTTACTATCCTACCGGTAAGATCAAAAAAACAATTACCTACGTTGAAGGGGAAGCTCATGGAGAAAACAAAGAGTATTATCCCGGCGGGAATCTTAAAATATGGTGTTATTTTAAAAACGGAGAGTCAGATGGGCTACAACTTTATTATCATATTAATGACACTATAGAATCTGAAGGATATATGCAAAATGGTAAGAAAGTCGGTTCTTGGTATTGGTATAATCTCGATGGTTCTCTCTCTCACCAAGAAGAGTACCAAAACGGGACTATTGTGTACGCTGCCGATTATTTCCCGACCGGATCACTGAAAGAGGAATATTTTTTCGACCTCGGTGGAGTAATGACAAAACATATTATGTACAACCACTTAGGAGAAGTTTTACACACCAATCTATTCCAAAATGGGGAAGGAACAATGAAAAACTATTACCTCAATGGAACACTCGCTTCCATGGGAGAATGTCGCTATAATAAATATGTAGATACATGTTTCTTTTTTGACTTGGATGGAAATAAACTCTTTGAAATCAACTATTTAGATGGAGAAATACATGGAAAAACAACTACTTTTATGCTTGAAGATCCATTTTATAAAGCTGAAAGATCCTTTCTGTTTGGCAAAGAACACGGAACTATTAAAGTGTATGACAATCAGAGATTAATCAGAGAAATCAACTACGAATATGGTACTCAGAGCGGAAACAGGATAAACTACTATCATAATGGGAAAAAACGTTCTATTGTTCCCTTTGTAGATGATGTTGAAGAGGGTGAAAGTTTCTATTATGGCGATGACGGAAAAACCTTGTTGGTAAGTCATCAATATTTATATGGGGATCTTGTTGCTATCGCACGACAAAAAGCAGATAGAAAAGGAGTTCAAAAATGGGAACCTGTAACTCAAGATACAATCTCTGTTGAGAGTTATTATCCTAATAAAAAGTTGGCTAAAAAAGAACAATGGGTTGATGGTCAACGTCATGGTGAATTCCTGCTCAATGGATCTAATGGTAAACCTATTTATCAATATTATTACACCAATGGTCTTTTGAATGGTCATTACCTAAGCTATTACCATAATGGTAACAAAAGAATGGAATGTGATTATTGGCTTGATAAACTCCATGGAGTATACCAGGAATGGTATGAAGACGGCACTATCAAAATGAAGGGGAATTATTACCTCAATGAAGCCCATGGCGAGTTCCAATTCTACAATCAAAATGGGGAATTACTCTATACTATAGAATTTTATTATGGCTCACCAATTCAAAAAAAATAAAGCTATGAAAAGAATATGTATCATTATCGGTATATTAACTTCTCTTTACATTGTAAGGGGACAAGTAGGAATTGATCCCAGGGATTATAAATTTGGAGAAATTCCCACTACAACAGAAGCGGAGGATCAACAATTCAAAGATTATCAAAGTGCCACACTCAAGGATTGTCATCTCCTGTATTACAACATAACCAAGACAGAAATTGAGTTATGGGAACTCTATCATTTTGCGCATAAAATATATACTCAAGAGGGACTGGAAAAATTCAACTCTATTACATATAGAAACACTGATATCAAGAGTTTCAAAAACTTTGGAGCCCGGATAATCCGAAATAATGAGGTAATCAAGGAGTACAATCTATCTCACCTTACTAAAGTGGTCAATGAGGAAGAGGATGAAGATGAAACTACAGCATCTTATGAGTTGAAGTTTACCGATTTAGCTATTGGAGATATTATTGAATATTTCAGAATTGGAATCAGACCCAGAATTAATGAGTCAGAGACATATTTTTTACAGGAATATGTTCCTTGCAAGAACATTGATTATACAATTGTACTACCGGATCAATTTAAGCCACACCTACAATTGTACAATGCTGACTATCCTGTTTTAGACACCATTATTAGTGATAAAGGGTTACGTTACACTACAATTCATATTCCTTCTTTACCTGTTATTCCCAATGAACCACTCGCCCATCCCAGTAAATATTTAGCTCGGGTTGAATATATCCTGGCTTATAATTATGGTTCCGGAAGTCAAAGAGTAAATACAACAAAAGGTTTTGTAAACGGATTTTATGAGTCATCCAAACTTAATGATTCCGATTTAATCAAAGTAGTAAAAAAACATATCATTAAGAGGTTAAAACTGAATAAAAAAGATCCTTTGGAACAAAAATTAAGAACCATCGAAACAATGTTAAAAAATGAATTGTATGGAATCAATGGCATAACACAACTCAGAATATACAGATATGTTTTAGATCATTTTAAGATTAATTATGAAGTTGTACTCACTACAAATAAAACTAAAAAAACATTTGATAAAAACTTCAATGGAACTAACTTCAATGAAGAGGTATTACTCTATTTCCCTGAAATAGACCAATATATCGCACCCGAATACTATGCTTTACGTTTGGGATTAACTCCTGCTGTATTAATTGGTAATGAGGGGCTCTTCTTAAAAAAAGCAAAAATTGGAAAAACAGAGTTGTTTACATATTATTATAGTACAATCTCAGTTCCTAAAAAGGAAAGAACAAAAGACAATATTGTATTATCATTAGATTTCTCCTCTGATCTCAAAACCCTGTATGGTAAAATTAAAAGAGAAATGAGCGGCTATATGGTCAGCTTCCTTCAAACAAACTACGATTTTTTTGAGGTAGAGGATAAAGAACAACTGGTAGATGAGCTAATGACACTCTCCTCTGACGGATCATTGATTTCAGATGAAAAATTCACCAACACCTCACCTCAAGATGTTGGAGTTAATCCTTTCATTGGAGAAGGCTCTATTTCCAACAGTTCCTGGGTAAAAATGGAAGGTGATGATATCATCATCTTAGTTGGTGAAATGATAGGAAAGCAATCAAAAATCGAATCTGAAAAACCAAGGGTATTACCGGTAGAAAGAAATTACCTGAGCTCATACAAAAGATCCATATCTATTAAACTTCCTCAGGGGTACAAAGTAGATGATATCGATCAATATCAGGTTGAAGTTTATGACAATGATGACCCAAAGAAAGCCAAAGCTGTTTTCACTGCTCATTTCAAAGTAGAGAATGATGTTTTAAAAGTTGAAAGTATAGAATATTACGATCAACTATACCACGATGTAGAGGCATTTCCTCTTATTGCAAGGGTAGTTAATAGTGCTGCTGAGTTTAATGAACTCAAAGTTAGATTGGTGAAAAAATAGAAAGATTAATTCTCTTTCAACACGGTTTCGGCTGCTTCAATGATATGGTAAAAATCCTTAGCATTGAGGGAAGCGCCCCCTATTAGTCCGCCATCCACATTATTTTGTGTGAAAAGGGAAAGGGCATTCTGTGGATTACAACTTCCTCCATACAAAATGTAAGTGTTATATGCTACTTCTGTACCATACTTCTTTTCAACCAAATTCCTAATAAATTGATGCATCTCTTCGGCTTGTTCTGGAGTTGCCACCTCACCGGTACCAATAGCCCAAACCGGTTCATAGGCAATGACTACCTGTTCGAATTGATCTTTTGACAAGTGGAACAAAGTTGACTTAATCTGTTGCTCTACCACGCTATTTTGCTTATTCTGAGCTCGTTCCTCCAATAACTCTCCACAACAAACTACAGGAATAATATCATTTTTCAAGAGTTGATCTACCTTTTTAGCAATGGTTTCGTCTGTTTCATGGAACAATCTCCTTCTTTCTGAGTGCCCTACAATACAAAACTCCACTCCTATTTCAGACAACATTTTTGCTGATACCTCACCGGTTACCGCACCATCATCATATTCACTACAATTTTGTGCTGCAACAGAAAACTGATTCTCCTCGGCGTGATCAGTTAATAGTTCCAAATAAAGGTATGGAGGCGCCATCACTACAGCGGTTTCCAGATTTATTCCTTCTAACAAATCCGAAATTTCAATCATCAAATCATCAGCTTCAGAAAATGTTTTGTTCATTTTCCAGTTTCCAATTACTAATTTAGGCTTCATAATCTATATTTTTTAATTATTTATTTTTTACTGTAAAAGAAGATATATAAGATTGATACAATAAGAATTGTGGTCACCAATGCAGTTGCAAGTGAAACCCACAAAATCATCAGTATCTCTCTCATATTGAACGTTTCCAACATCGTGATAGTCAGTTGATGTAGAAACACCAATCCTCCGACATAAGCAAGAATCCATTTCAAATCTTTTTCTCCCGGAAGAGGTTTAAAGATCTCATCTGATGAACGAACTCCGGTAATTATGGAGACCCAAATCGGTTTAAAATAGATCAATAAGAGGCAAGCTAAGGAGTGGATTCCATAAGTTTGAAAGAACATATCTATAAAAAAACCTGTGAAAAAAGCAATCAGGTATTGAAATGTCTTTTTCATTTCCAATGGAAGTAGTAACAGAGGGAGAATATAGACCTGCGGATTGATAAAACCAAACAGATGCACATAATTGAAGATGAACACCTGTAGTGCGATAAAAATTACAAACCGAAACAGATTGGAGGCTATACTATTCATCTTGGAAAGAGGTTTTAAGTGAATCTATTTCTGATCTGTATATATTTTTAATCAAAAATACGGAATTAATAGTTCTAAAATCGGTGGCAAACTTCACTTTAATCGTCAAGAAAGTATTTTTCTCATTATCAAATTTATCTACTACTTTGCCAATCAATAAATTGGGGGGGAACACACTGGAAAATCCACTGGTAAAAATCGAGTCCCCAACATTCACAATCAGGTGCTGAGGTATATCTATCAAGTTACCAATATCGGGTTCATTATCCTCCCAAACCACAGTTCCAATCTGGTTAATCGGGGAGACTCTGGCACTGGTTCTGGAATTCGGATTGATCAACGGAATAATAGAAGAGAAATTCGCTGATGCCTCTTTCACAACCCCTACTACTGCACCCTGCAAAGACAAAACAGCCATATCTGAAGTAACGCCATCCTTATATCCTTTATCGATAATGATGTAATTATGTTTCTTGTGAGTAGTTTTAAACACTACATTGGCAGAAAAATAATCATACATTCTTTTTTCAACTCTTTTTCCATAGCGGTTTGTATCCTTAATTGAATAAGTATAAACCGTATCCAGACTGTAGAGAAACATATTCTCTTTTTCGCGTAATAATTTTAAGTTTTCGGCTACCAGCTGTTCATTCTCATTCGCCAATTGAAAATGTCGCAACAGTTTACTCCATCTTTTATTCAATGGTCCCGTAATGGATTGAGTAGCATTATGGAATATCATTTTCTGATAATGCATGCTATTGTACATCAAAACTATTGAAAGCACCAATAGTACTACAAATACAAAAACATGAAAATATTTTATCAAAAAATCCCGAAGGGCGTTCATTCGCAATTTAAATTATAACCTGCAAAATTACAAAAAAAGATTAAGATTTATAGGATTTGAGGATGAATAGAATTATTTTGAAGGCGGAAGGCGGAAGTCGAAAGGCGGAAGGCGGAAATTTAGTGTTGATCTTTTTCTTTAATTTAACCCTTTGATTTTTAATTATATATATTTTTTGGAAATAAAAAAATTTGGGGGGCAGGATTTGAGGTGTCTCTTTTGTTATTCCATTCCCCCACTCTGGAAAATTGACCATTGTTGATATGGAGTGTTTTTTTAATTACGAATTACGTGTTTTACAAGGTAGAAGGCAGAAGGAATTTGCATTTATTTGAATATCTGCATGATAGAATAATTTCGACTTCCGACTTCCGACTTTTTTATTCCGCCCTCCGCCTTCCGCCTTCCGCCTTCAAAAGTGTTCCGAAATTCGAAATCATTCCGAGTGGGGAGTTGAAATAGCAAAAGAGTACTGTCTGTTCTGCCCCCCTCTTTTTTACTTTTATAAAAAAAGAAAAATAAAAAATTAAGAGAAAAAAATAATCAAAAAAGTGATTTATTTCTTCCCTTTTCTGCGTTGAGCCCTTTCTTCCCAGGGAGGAGTCGGATTTTTATCCTTCCAGAGTCCCTTTTTCTCTGCTTTGGCATCCTTTTCCATTTGAGCCAACTCCGAATCTTTATTATACTTTTTGTAGTGCCATGCATAGCCGGCTTTCAACATCTCGCGACTCAATTCCCGACCATCTTCGAGATAGGAAAATGCCACTGTTCGTCCATAATGATCCTCTGTAACCTCCTTCAAAGTCACTTTTTGATGCATACAGAGGTCGGAAAGATATTGCTTCGCCATTTTATAGTAGGGCATTCCCCTTTCCGGTGCATCAATCCCTTGCATCCTCACCCTGACAGTCGTTTTATCGGGAGTTAACAACTCATAAGTGTCTCCATCCATCACCTTAACAACCACCCCGGTAATCTGATCTTCAGATTCTTGAGATTGAGATTGAGAGCGCCCTGCATAGTAATAAAAAAGAAAAACAAAGGCAACAGCGCCAAGTAAAGAAATTATTCTGAGCGTTTTTTTCATATTAAAATTTAAATGGTTCTCCTTTCAAAACCTCTTTTTCATCCAACAGATTGAAATGACCATTATTTTCAATTATTGAATAATTTCTGATCGTTGATTGTTCAAATGTCGTATCTGTTGTGTTGAAATAAAACTCTTTTTCAGTTTGGATATGAGTCATGTTGCGATCATTGAAAGTGAGTTTATTCTCATACACATAAATCAGCTCTTTTCCATCAATAGAGGTAATGTAATCTTCTCTGTAAATATCGGTAATATAGAGTTCATCATTTATTTTTCCTATTTGATCACAACTCATCACTAAAATGGTATCTTCTGCCAATCCTTCAATATTAAAACCCAATATTACACTCTTATCAATTGTTTTTAAGAAAACCAGATTGATTATTGAAGATGGGTCCGGCCTGTATTCTTTAAATATTTTATCCACTTGTGTGCTATTCAAATTGACCCATTTCTCTTTGTTTTTGTATATGCTTTTATCCAAACAAGTGGGAGTATAAAAAACTGAAGGAAGCTTTACAACTTCATTGATGAATGGAATATTTTCAGTTGTAATAGTATCATAATCAATAGTTTCACCATTAACTTGATTCACATTTTGAGATGGATCATTGGCATTGCCTTTAACATTACAACTATATGCAATGAGAACAGAAAAAACAAAGAGAAAATATTTCATTTTAATTAAAATCCTCATAAATTTTTATCAAAAAAAACAACTTGATCATAACAAACTTTGAATCATATCAATAATTCTTTTTCTCAGCTTCTGTAATTGTGTTACCTGATCACTTTTTCTTTGCAGCAAATAGAAGTAAGATTTAAACAGTTTTTTTACCCCAATCAGCCAATAGAAAAGGATTTTATAACTGATGGCGGCGGCAATGAGCCAGAGTATGGTGAAGAATAGGGATTTAAGTGAAAAAATAAGTATCAGAAAGAGAATCAGGTACCATAAAGGAGAGAGCAACAGCGGCAATGCAAAACGAATACTGGACTTCAACTGACGATCTTTGATTTTTTTGGTCACCCATTCAGTCAGCCAAATCGGGATAAAATGGTGGACCAATCCAAAGAGAAAAAGCGGGATACTCAATGTCAGCAGAAAATCCTTCCATAACGCCCTACCCCACGTTTGAGGATTTGCCAACTCTCGATCGCCAAACTCTTCCTGATCCAACAAATCGCAATAGTTTCGGGTTTCCTCTATGATCTTCAGATACTCTGCTTCATTCTCATCTTTGAGCGCCATCAATCGATCGATCACTCTTTTCTCCTCAATAAACCGCTGATAAAAATCATTCTTATCGCGCTTATCCAGTCGCTCTTCTGAGACCATCAGACGAAGCATATCCAACTCCCGATAGTGCTCGCGATCACTGATATCGATCATCATTCTTTGGAGATGAGTGCGCACTTTGTCATTCAACAGCTGATAGGCATGATTGGGTTCTTCCTGATAGGCAGGATAAAGTTCCCGGAAAGTAATCGGCTCTCCCACTACAGCCAGCAGGTCGCCGCCTCTGTACTCATACGTAGAATAGTGAATGGTAATCGGTAAAACCTGTAAATCCAGCTGATAGTCGGAAAGTTCTACCGCTGTAAAACAGATTCTTGGGAACCCTTTCTTAAAGGGACCCAAGTAGCGCCCGTGCTGATGTTGTGCTTCGGGGTACATCGTGAGCGTCCCCCCCTTTTTTAATATTTCACCTGCCAATAAAAAGATATCATTATTGCGACGAACGTCATTCCTGTCACCATCCCGGGTTCTAAAAGTGGGTAAAATTTTGAGAAATCTCAATAAACGGGCGATAAAGTCACGCTTGAAAATATCACCCCGGGCAATAAAAACGGGCTGACGACCATCCTTAAAAAGGAGCAATTGCGTCATTGGATCCATCAATCCATTCTGATGGTTGGCAATCACTATACAGGGAACTCCTTTTGAGGGAATATGCTCCTCGCCCACAATCGTTACGGATCGATAAAAAGACCTAAACCCACTTTTTATCAAAGGAGCCAGAAAAGCATAAAGGCGCGAGTGCCGATCAATATTGTCAAAATTGATCATCGAATCAGTATTTGGTTATCGTAGTTGCATCTCTTTGATCAGGTTCTGAGCATTGGCGTAGTAATCAATGATATAAAGGATATATCTCACGTCCACACTAATGTTACGACACTGATTGACATCGTAATAGAGGTCGCTCATAGTTCCCTCCCACATGCGGTCAAAGTTGATCCCTACCAATTCTCCATTACCATTCAAAATCGGACTTCCGGAATTACCTCCTGTAGTATGGTTAGCCGCAATGAAAGCCACTCTCAGATTACCCTCTTTATCAGCATATTTTCCAAACTCTTTCTTCAAAAGCAACTCTTTTAAACGTGCATCCAATTGATAATCAAAGTGATCCGGATCCTCTTTTTGTAAAATTCCATCTGAAGTAGTATAAGGCAAATAGTATATTCCGTCAATAGGTGCAATGCCCAACATTTTGCCATAAGCAACGCGCATGGTCAGGTTGGCATCGGGGAAAAGTACACGCTCCGGTTCAACATCCATCAAACACTGTAAATAGAGCTTGTAATATTGATCTAAATTAGCATTAATAGGCGGAATTTGATTGTTTTGCAATTCACGATGCGCTGCCAATGCATCCTTAAAGAGCAGATGTTTATCCAGCCAACGCTTCATCTTTTTAATCTTACTTGTACTCAATTGATTTACAAACTGTTCAAATTGCTCTTGAGATGAAAAAACAGAACGTTCATACAATTCTTCACTAAGCGCTTTTAAAGTAGGTAAAGAGACAGCATAATAATCTTTTATTGCATCAGGAATCTGATCTTGAGGCATAACATTAAAATAATGGTGCAACAAAGCTACAAAAATCTCTTTATCGATTGGTTTGTAGAAAGAGGGATAAAAACCTTTGGAGAGTGCCAACAATTTCTCTTTTGTCATTTCCATAGTACCAATTTCCTCATCTTCAAGAATCTTGCGCACTTTTTCTACAAAACCCGGTAACTCCACTGCGGTAAAGGTTTCCCTTAAATAAGCAGCCTGGTACTCTAACTGTTTAGACTTACTGTATTCACTTTCAATATCTTGTAGCAAAGTGCCATATTTGGTATTCCACGTCGGATTTTGCATAATCTTCTCATGAAGCGTTTTTTCCTGTTGCTTTTTCACCTCAATCACATTGGAGTTTTGGATTCCTTGATTTTCACCAATCCATTTTTTCCAACCATTGGAAATAGAGTTCGCCTTGGCAGCGTACATCAAACGAAGTTCAGCCGATTCTGCCATATATTTCTTCATGATATCCAGGCGTTTACCTCGTTGTGTAATTGCCGGCGGATTTCTATAGTTCACAACCAAATCCACCCCATCGGAAGTATAATATTGCATGGTTCTCCCCGGATAACCTATGACCATCGTAAAATCACCTTCTTCAATTCCTTTTGTTGAAATAGGCAAAAAATGAGGGGAGTTCATGGGAATATTCTCTTCCGAATAGGCAGCAGGTTCTCCATTAGGTGCTGTATAGATGCGGTACAGAGAAAAATCCCCGGTGTGACGAGGCCATACCCAATTGTCCGTATCCCCACCGAACTTTCCAATTGTTTCGGGAGGAGTTCCTACCAAACGCACGTCGGAATAAACCTTGTAAATGTACATATAGTATTGATTTCCGTAGTATAAAGGCTTGATATGAACCCGGTATTTACCCTCTTCACTACTCTCTTTGATTAATTGTTCTATATTGGTTGCAATTTGGATATCCTGTTTATTTTGATCACTATTTAAGTCTACGTCTTTCATCACTGCTTCAGTTACATCTTCCATTCTAACCAGAAATGAAACCTCTAAACCTGCGCAATGAATCTCCTCTTCGTAACTTTGAGCCCAAAAACCATCATGCAGATAGTTGTTTTCCATCGTGCTATATCGTTGGATATAGGAGTATCCGCAATGGTGATTGGTTAGCAATAAGCCGTTTGGAGAGATCAGTTCTGCAGTACATCCTCTTCCAAAAAGCACCACGGCATCTTTTAAGCCGGAATGGTTTATACTGTATATATCCTCGGCAGTCAGCTTAAAGCCCATTTGTTGCATTTCTGCTTCATTTTTTTGCAACAACAGAGGAACCCACATACCGCCATCGGCAAGGGCATAGAGAAATAAAGATAAAAAACCGATTAAAAATAGTACTCTTTTCATTATTCTAATTTAATTAATAGCTAATTTGCAAAGATAAATAAAAATGATGAGTTTTATTGATAGAATTGATAACACGCTATGAAAAAAATAATCTATTTTTGCAGTCTAAGGATATAAAGTGATCTTTAAAATTTATTCGACTAATCACGTTTAGATAACTATATGGAAGATAACAATATATTATTTGCCTTTTTATTGACCCTTTTTGCCGGGTTATCCACCGGTATTGGGAGTCTTATGTCTTTGTTATCCAAGAAGTTCAATCCGAAGTTCTTATCTTTCTCGTTAGGTTTTTCTGCCGGGGTGATGATTTATGTATCGCTGGTTGACATCCTGCAAAAAGCTAGAGAATCATTATCATCACCGGAGATATATGGCAAAACCTGGGGAGAATTGTACACTGTAATTGCTTTTTTTGTCGGGATTGGGGTGATCGCCTTGATTGATAAACTGATACCTTCCTACGAAAACCCGCACGAAATCAAGAATATTGATGAGGAGAATTACAAAGCATCAAAAAGAAAGAATTTGGCACGCATGGGTATCTTTTCTGCAGTTGCCATCGCAATACACAACTTTCCTGAGGGATTGGCAACCTTTATGGGCGCGCTCAGTGAACCCAAATTAGGAATCTCGATAGCCATAGCTGTTGCTATTCACAATATTCCGGAAGGGATCGCGGTCTCCGTACCCATCTATTTTGCCACAAAGAGCAGAAAGAAAGCGTTCTGGTATTCATTTTTGTCAGGATTAGCTGAACCGTTGGGAGCTATTATTGGCTACTTTCTACTCAGTTCCATTTTCAGCGAAGCCACCTTTGGTTTTGTCTTTGCCGGTGTTGCCGGAATCATGGTCTATATCTCCCTGGATGAACTGCTCCCCACCGCCGAAGAATATGGAGAACATCACATTGCCATTGGCGGTCTGGTTGCCGGAATGGCGATCATAGCGGTCAGTTTGGTGCTGATTGGGTAAACAATACGCTTAATAACCTATATTGGGCTATTGGTAACTATATCATATCTGAAGTAAAATATGATCTTTATTCAGATTATGGGAAAAGCATTCTTGCGACACTGTCACAAACATTGATATCAAAAAAAGTAGTATTTCTGTGTGTTGCAATTTCATTTTTTTTGAAATTGATCAAAGTTAGAAAAAATAAGGGACAAATTTTAACACTTGTAAATAATTGACTATCAGAACTATTGCTGAACTAAAGGACAAACTCTACAAAATAAGGGACAATAATTATGAATATACCAATATCAAAAATCAATACAATTCTTACAAAAAAATATTTACAAACCCAAAAAGAAAATCAATACTTTGAACGAAAAGGATTTAAAGAAAAAAGTTGTAAACCAACTAAAATAGCAGAGGAATTAATTGGTATGTTAAATGCTGATGGAGGAGTATTGGTATTTGGTATTTCAAACGATGGAGAACTTCAAAATGTCTCAACACTTCCAAATATTGAGGAATATCGAAAAGTGACATTCGATTATATCACACCTCCTTGTAACATAGAACTAGAGGAAGTGGAAATAGATGGTAACTTAATTTTTTTATACCATGTTGAACAAGATTTAGAGCGATTGTTTTCCAGAAAAGATAATGATAAAATCTTTTTAAGAGTCGCCGATACAAACAGAGAGTTAGATAGAGAACAAGTAAAAAAATTAGAGTATGACAAAAATATTCGATTATTTGAAGAAGAAATTGTTCCAAACTTCGACGAAGAAGACCTAGATGTCAAATTGCTGGATAACTATAAACAGAAACTAAACTACAATGGAAACGTGTATGATTTGCTATATAAAAGACATCTCACTCAAAAAAAAGAAGGAGGATATTTATTTAAGAAATCAGCCATATTACTTTTTGCGAAAGATCCAGAAAAATATATTCCATCTGCTTCTGTAAGATATATCCGTTACGAGGGAACGGAAGCAAAATCTGGCGAAAATCATAATGTAGTTAAAGATCAGCGATTTGAAAATCACATTCCAGGTTTGATAGATCAGTTGAATTACTTCATTAGAGTTGCTTTAAAAGATTACTACTTTTTGAATGTTGAACAAGGGAAATTTATTAAAGTTCCCGAATATCCGGAGGAAGCTTGGCTTGAAGCAATAGTAAACGCTCTCTGTCATCGCTCATATAATGTACAAGGAAATTCCATCTATATCAAACATTTTGACGATAGAATGGAGATTATAAACAGTGGACCATTACCAGCTCAAGTTACTATTGAAAATATCAAAACGGAACGTTTTGCTCGTAATCCTAGAATTGCAAGAGTACTGGAAGATCTAGGTTATGTGCGACAATTAAATGAAGGCGTTTCCAGAATTTATGAAGCGATGGAAAAATCCATGCTTTCTACACCTGAATATAAAATAGAAAATGGGAACGTATACTTAGTTTTGAAAAACAAGATAAGTAAGCACAGCAAAACCATTCCAACAGAAATACTGGAAAAAATAGAAAAGCAATGGGGCACTTATAATGATATTCAAAAGAAAATAATTCTCTATTTATTTTTAGAAAGTAAACTTACATTATATGAATTAGTACAAAGAATTGAATCTAGTGAAAAAACCATCAGAAGATATCTAAACGAATTTATATCTGGTGAGATTATTGAAAAAAATAGCACTAAGAAAAGAGATATTAACGCTTTATACACATTCAAAAAGGATTAAGAAACTACCATTCAAAATAAGGGACAAACTTTAGATTATATAACTACTTCATTATCAAATTAAAACAATTATTAAGAGACAAATTTTATAAAATAAGGGACAAAATTTCTCCTAAATATACTTCTAATTTTAATACACGTTTCAAAATCAGAATTTTCACCCTTCACCCCTTACAATTGTTGGTCCTATTATTCCTCCTCCGCAACAAACGAATCATAGGTCAACAGACACATAAAAAAGGCGATAAAATTAGCACCTGAGCCTGTTTCAAACATCGATTCTGTCATCAGATTGAGCGTGACAATAAGAATAAAAGCCAATAAGAGTGGTTTTTTTCGCTTAAATGCATGATAAAAAGGATATCCAAAATAGAGAATCAGAATCCCAAATCCTACTATACCCACTGTCAAGAGTGTTTGAAGATATTGGTTATGAGGATTTAAACGATCATCGTATAAATTTTTATAGCCTTGCTCTTTGTAAGCCTCCACCATCACATCAATAGCATCTCCAGTACCGGTACCCAAAGGAAGATGTTTTACCGATTGTTGAAATGCAATCTTCCAGGCTACCAACCGTTGAGAAGTGCTCCCAATAGGTGAACGAAGCTGCTCCTCGGTACGCTCATTGGAGAGGTCTTTCATTGCTTCAGCCATTCGGTTCATCGACTCCGATCCATAATGCATCACTAAAAAAACAAACCCACCCAACAAAAGCACAAAAGAGATACTTTTTAGTATCTGTATCTTAATCCGATTAATCAAATATAAAGCAGCAATTAAGATGACAAAAAATAGAATAATGATCCCTGCTTTAGATTGTAACAAATAGTTGTACACAAATAAAATCCCAATTCCAAAAATGAGAACAATCCGCTTCCATCGCCGTATTGGAGTTGCTGAAAAATAAAGATAGTAAAGTGATGCTACTAAAGCAAAAGTTACGTACATAGAAAGATAGGTAGGATGCATATTGCGCCAGGAAGGAGCACCAGTCTTAAACTCATATAAACTGATTGGTATATGAGTTGCTTGTTCATAAAAAAAGAGAAACGGATTTCTATATTGCAGATATTCAATAAGAGAGTACGTGATATTAAAAAGCGCCATGGCAAGGGTTGAAAAAACAAAAATCAAAACCAGACGCTGTCTTATCTTTTTGGAAAACAACTGGGGATCCATACTAAACAGAAGCATCGGAGCCAGGAGAAACCATAATTTATTTTCCAGATTACTAAGTCCGCACTTAAGATTGGATGTGTACAACATTCCTATCAAATAGATGAGATAGAAAGAGATAAAAACTATGAAAAAGGAACTGAGGCGATTTTGGAACATTCGCGCTTTGCGTTCTTTCCAGTTCCAATGTACAATCAGGTTAACAATCAGTAAAATTGCAATCGGTAAAGTAAAAAATAACGTAAAGGGAGTAGTGACCATCAAGGTCGCCAACAAATAAAAATTAATTTTAGTTTCCCTTTTTAATGTTTCCATCTTATTGATTAGCCTGTTTGGTTATATAATCCTCAAAAAAAGCAATATCTTCAGGATAGGTTATTTTAAAATTCTCTGATGCCCCTTCAACCACTTTAACAGGAATGTGGGGCAGATAGTAGTGCACTAAAGAACAGTCATCAGTAATCTGCTTTTGAGAATCCAATAATGCTAACCGAAAAGCTTCTCTAATCACAGATATATGAAATCCTTGAGGGGTTTGCGCCCGGAATATTTTACTTCGCTCCGGATAATGAGCAACTTCCTGATTCAAACTCACCTCAACAACAGTATCCGCCGATGGAATTGCAGTTAAAACAGCCTGATAATCTTGCAAAGCTGATAACACTCTGGAAATTACCTCCATAGAGATTAACGGACGGGCAGCATCATGAAATAAAATATGAGCCTCTGCCTCATCTTTGTAGTAATTTAGTGCCGCTAAGGTCGACTCATAGCGTTCTTTTCCACCCTCAATCTGTGCCTTAATCTTAGGATATTGTTCTAAATCAATATAATCCCCCAACTTTCCAACATAATCAGAGGAAAGGACTATAGCGATCTCATCAATCTGCGGATGAGCATGAAAAGCAGTAATCGTGTACTCAACAATCGGTTTCCTATGAACGGAAATCCATTGTTTAGGCAGACCCTCCCCTACTCTTTTCCCTGATCCGGCAGCTAAAATAACCACTATTTTTTTCATCTGTTTCCCATTTATCGATTCACTTCCGCTTGGAAAGACTTCTTAAACATAACCTTATACAAACCATGCCAATACCCCACCCCATAACTACAATGCACAACAAAAAAGACCCAGGGCATAACAAAATAAAACTTCCAATCTGCCCACTTACGGGATCCTTTTCTTCCATAATCCAATGCTGTACCCAAATAAATGATCAACACCAGGAGAAAAGGATAGATGATATAAGGGACGGTTGCCGCGAGAATAGTTCCTACAATTAGCCCCAGCACAAAAAGCGGAGGAACAAACTGTCTCAGCGTTGCAGGAGAACCTAACTTCTTATTGACCAACGGTTTATATAAACCATATTGAAAAAACATTCGGGCTGTTTTTTTTATCGTGTCGCGGGCATAATAGTCCGAAACTATTTGAGGCACCAAATAAACACTACCCCCATATTTATTGATTCGACCATTGAACTCATCATCCTGATTTCGAATCAGTTCCGTATCAAAAAGACCTATCTCTTCAAAAATAGTTCTTCTAAAACAGCCGAATGGTACGGTATCCACTTTTCTAACTTGAGAAATTCCCACTCTAAAATAAGCATTTCCCATTCCAAACTTGGAGGAAACCACTTCTGCAATCACACGGGCGGTGGTAGTGGGTTTTGGGGGTAAAGTCCGACATAATCCACCCACATTATCCGCATCCAAACGCATTTGCCAACGTACCAGATCCAAAATATAGTTCCGAGGATAGATTGCATGGGCATCAATGCGGATAATCAGATCTCCAATCGCTTGCTCAATGCCATAATTGAGCGCATAAGGAACAATTTTTTCGGGGTTCTCCACGATTTTGATCCAGGGATAACGTTCAGTATAGGAGCCAATGATTTCCCTGGTGCGATCCTTGCTCCCCCCCTCAATTAAAAAAAACTCCATCAAAGAATGCGGATAATCGGAAGCAATGACAGACTCAATACACTGTTTCACATAATTTTCCTCATTATACACCGGACAGATGATGGAAATAAAAGGAAGTTCCTCGTTTTCAGCAATTTGCTGATGACGATAAAAATAAGGCGAAAGAAAAGAAATATAGCTATTTGCAATCTTTTCCCAATCAAATAAAGATAAATCCAGATTAGCAACCTCAGCACAATACTCATCATAATGATCAAAAAGAGTGAGCATGGCATTCGTTACTCCAGCCGGATCTTTCAAAGTAGCAGCAATACCAACTTTCTGATTTTCAAACAATTGATCTATCGCTTCCCCTTTAGTGTAAATTACAGGAAGCCCTTGAGAAAGTGCCTCCAGATAAACCAACCCAAAAGTTTCCGATTTGGAAACCATAATGAACGCATCAGCCTCCCGATAATATTGTTGCAATCGTTCCTTATCATATTCCACACCATGGTAGACAATGGCTTCCGGATTTTGCTCAATCAATTGAAGCACAGCTTGTTCTCTGTCACCGCCACCCCCTACAAGATGCAACTCCCAGTCAGACCTCTCTACTCTGGCTTTCAAAAACGACTCAATCAAAAACTCCACATTCTTATTCCGATCAAACTTCCCGACATACAACCACTTAGAGGGCTTCCTCACCTCTCGTTTTGCTCTGTGAAGATGCCAGTACGGATCCAATCCATTGGGAATTACTATTGATTTTTCTTCTAATATTTTTTGAATTTTAAAAAAGGGGGGAGCCAAGTACGCGCTCTTCTGTTGTGCGGGCGAAATAAAAATCACTTTTTTCGCATTCCTGACAATCTCCCTTCCCAGATGCCACAGATGGGGCATCTTCTTGAGGTAAAAGTTAATATCTGTCCCTCGGATCGTGACACTGTAGGGTATGCCATAATACTTCCAGCATCGGTAAGCCATAATACCTTCCGAAAAAAGAGTGGCTGCATGAACATAGTTTATCTGAAACAGATCCACACTATTTAGCAACAAACGCCACTTGGTTCTGATCTTATAAGGAAACCAATATTTGTAAAAAAAGTGCGAATTAGTCAACGGAACTACCTTTTCATCGTAAAGCGGATCCTCGTATAATGATCTGATATCTTGAAAACCAATGCCGGTTCTGGCTACAGAAAAGAGGGTAATATTAAGTTGTTCTTCGCTATTCATCAAGGCATTACACAACTGATGATGCACCTTCGAATTCAAATGATCTTCCGAAATATAGAGTAGATTCATTCCTGGTTCTAATTAAAAAACAAAAATAACATTTTATTTGTACTTTTGTCCCCTAAAATTTCATAAATTTTTATGGACCCTATTCTAAAAATTGAAAAGGATCGCTTTACAAACTCTTTGGCCAGATCTTTTTTGATCACTTTGATCCCAATCCTGGCCTTTATTCTCAATGATGTTTTTGTTTTACAATGGAATGATTGGGGCATCCATCCACGTGAATTTGATCATGTGTGGAGTATACTGTTGATCCCCTTTTTGCACGCAGATTACGAACATCTCTTTTCCAATATGATTCCTCTTTTTGTACTCTCATTTGGATTACTATACTTTTTTAAGAAAAAAGCCTATCTGATTATGCTGTTTAATCTGCTTGTGAGTGGTGTTTTAATCTGGAGTTTTGGAAGAACCGGAAATCACATTGGAGCCAGCGGCTTGGTCTATGCCTTTATCTTCTTTATGGTAACTATTTCCTTAATTAAAAGAGAAAAATCGCTAATGGGCTTCTCTTTGGTTGTAATTTTCCTATATGGCAGTGTGGTTTGGGGCTTTTTTCCTCAACTTTTTCCGGGTAAAAACATCTCTTGGGAGGGACATGTATCCGGAGCGGTAAGCGGAATTGTCCTGGCTTGGATCTTCAGAGATGAGGGTCCGCAAAGGAAAATTTTCTTTGAAGATGAAATCGATGAGGAAGAGGAAGAAGGTGAAAATGATGAAGAAAATGAGTTTGATGAAAATATTTAAAAATGCTTGCTTTTTTAAGAAAAATGTTGTAATATTGCATTGTTATAAGAAAGTGATCTAACTCTTATTAACACCTTATTTATCAAAAGAATACTCTATGGTTGAAATGATTAAATCGAAAGCGTTGGAAGTAAACCTCTCACGTACTCAAAATATTCCATACACAATCCCTGAAAAACATCTTTGGTTTATCAGTCTTTCTGAACAATATTGGGGAATTCATAAAAGAGCTGATGAATTCTTTAATGAGTTTCATCACCCCTTTTCCAATCGTAAAGATGTAATCCAACTGATCGTCAATGTCGTTAATAGCGACTTTTGGATCTATAAAGAGATGGAAGAGTTGGAAAAAGTGATTGAGATTATTCTGGAACTTTTTGAACAATTAATGAAAGAGAACCTTCCCGATGAACTTTACAAACAACTCCTCTTTGTTTATCTCAATTTTATTGATGCCCATTATGACTCACTTGCCCGCTTTGACCGATTCCCAAACCAGATTCTGGAACAGTTTGACCACTATTTCAATCAACGTCCCTTCAGTTTCTTTATCAATATTGGCTACTTCAAGAAAAAACTGGAAAAATTAGCCACAAATCCTGCTACTGCTGACTCTTGTTTTAAGTTGATGCATAAAATGATCAATCACCATATCACTTTTTGGAAAGAAACCACCCGAATTAAAGAATGGTATCGTGAAAATCAGGACAAAATGAGTGAAGATTATCTTCCTGCTATTACTGAAATGGGAAACAAAATCTTTGACTATTATGAAGAAAAATCCAATAAAGCGCAATCCTGGCAAGATTTGAATGATATCACCTTCACGGTAACTGATGTCATTGATTCGTTGATGGAAAAAATATACTCCTTTAAAAAAGCACCGGAACAGTTTATCTATATTTTCTACTTACTCCATTTGCCCGGAACCATTTATCATCGTGAGTATATTTTGATTGAACTCAATAAAATTATCAAAAAAATCAGTACTGAACTAAATGAAGATGAAACTATTGAGTCAATTGATGCACTTTTTCTACAGTTTAGAGAGTTTAAAAAGAACTACATGAACATGATTCTGGACTCTATCCTAACCCTTGGGAAAGAGATCCTGAATACTGAAAATTTAAATCTGATTCATCACCTGGAAAATCACTTGATCAACTTTGGATTTGTAAATCCGGGAGTAACTTACATGACCAACGACTGGGAACTCAAAGTGGACCCTTGTCACGTTAAAAATATCCGCGTTTGGTTAGAATTGATCGAGTACCGTCCGGAAACTATGAAACGACTCCTCTCCGCACTCATTATCAACCTGAGAATCGGAGGAATATTTATCTTTGATACCGACTTTTTCCAAAAAGATATCACGAAATTACTTAATTCCGATATCTTCCCCATCTACAAAAAAGTTAAACAATTAGCCGGTATTTTCCCGGTTTACTTCAATGAAATCGGAGCAGAAGGGCTACTTCGGGATGTATCTACCAAAATTGATGAGATAACCCACCGAAATGATATCCTGATCCACTTTTTAAGAAAACAGATCCACACGGAAGGAAACAATTCTCACATTCAAATTACCATGGATGTAATCCGTTTCTGGTATCATAAAGATAAAAAATGGATCTCTAAAGTAGTACCTCAAAATGTATTCGATCAGATTGATGAGGATGGAATGTTTGTTCAGGGAGTCCATGAACTCCTTGTAAAAACCTGTGAAAAGCATCAGATTGAGATTGAAAAGCTGATAGAAGTTGAAAAAGAGGAGCTGGCAAAAATGATTCAGGCAGTCGGACATGAAGACAGTATCGATGTGGAACGAGTAATGTTGATTATTGAACTCTATCAACTGCTTAAAGAAAAATACATTTTTGCCAGTACCAATATAGTGGCTATCCTGAACAGACACACCTTTGTGGATAAAGAGGACATTGATAAGTTGGAAAACTTACTCGACACCGAAAACAATATTGCCCTTCTCAAACACATCCATATGATGATCAACAAACTCAATGAGATCATCTTCGACCCCAATCCTTCAGAAGGAATGGAAAATGTGTTCTATAAACGACATATTGCATTCGGAATCCCATCCATGTACGGATACTACAAAGAACCTAAATTTGATGCATTAGGACTGATATTCCGTTTGGAAAGAATTGCACTGGTGATCATGAAGAGAATCATAGCAGAGATCAATATTGACTACTTCACACTCAAAACAATTCGTGAAATTCTGGATCTCATTCAACTCTTCCAGGAAGGATTACATTGTGAAGGGATTCATCTCCAAAATTTCGACTCCAACCTCAAGATGCTGAGATTTAGTCTAACCTCAGGCTGCTTTACGCTGAAACAGTATATCAACATTTTCCAGTTTATGGAAAAAAATATCAAGGAGATTATCAATAACTACTTTATTCAGCCTTATGAAAAACTACTCCCCACAATCATTACTCAGCATTTACCTGAAGATACAGATGCCTACACACTAAAAAAGATTATTGCGCAAAAGTCAGAAATCTTTTACAGGGAATCAATCGCTTCCTCGTTCAACATCCAATTGTTGGACAACTTCATGGGAGAAGTACTGACTAAACTCAGAAAGCAAATTAACTCCCTAACTGAAGAGGAAGCTAAACGTATTATGACTTATGATGACAACTTGAGTATCAGTCCATTATACAAAGCAACTCCGCTCATTGATAATCCTGTATTTTTAGGAAATAAAGCTTACAATCTAAAAAAACTATACCTGAACCAATATCCGGTTCCTCCCGGATTTGTAATCACAACAGAAGTGTTCAGACGGATTGATGAGATCCAGAAAATTGACAAACTCAATGAACGCGTAGACCAACTAATCGCATCGCATCTTAAAAAACTGGAAGAACTTACCGGTCAGGAGTTTGGAAACTCTGAAAAACCACTTCTTTTGAGTGTCCGCTCCGGATCTGCCATCTCTATGCCGGGAGCGATGAACACCTTCCTCAATGTCGGACTGAATGATGAGATTACTGAGAAATTGAGTAAAATGGAAAACTATGCCTGGACCTCCTGGGATTGTTACCGCCGTTTAATCCAAACCTGGGGAATGTCTTATGGACTGGAACGTGACCAGTTTGACCAAATCATAATCGACTACAAGAAAAAATACAATGTCAATCAGAAAGTAGAGTTTACTCCCCATGTGATGCGGGAAATCGCCTTTGAATACAAAAAACTACTGGCAAAATACAGCATTGAATTTGAAGAGGAACCCTTTGCACAACTCAAAAAAGCGATTATTTCAGTATTCAACTCCTGGGATACCGTCCGTGCCCAGGCATACCGCAAACATATGCATATTGCTGATGAATGGGGAACTGCTGTAACAATCCAAAAAATGGTGTTGGGAAATATCTATATTGAATCAGGATCAGGAGTACTCTTTACAAAAGATGTTCAGGAAAAAAGTGATGAAATTAATCTTACCGGTGACTTTACCTTTATCAGTCAGGGAGAAGATATTGTAGGCGGACTAGTAAAAACATTACCCATCAGCGAAAAACAGAGAGTTAAAGGAGTGTACAGTTCACCCATCTCCCTGGAAAGCACTTACCCTGAAATCTATCAGCGCCTCTTCGATATTTCTAAAAAGATGCTGGAAGAAGAAAAAATGGCACATCAGGAAATCGAATTTACATTTGAAACATCACGTGCTGAAGATCTTTACATCCTGCAAACCAGAAATATGACATTCCATTACCAAAACAGGATGGAAGTATTTGATACCCCTGAAGAAAAAATGGAGCGTGTAGGTAGCGGTATCGGTATAGGTTCGCAAGCTCTCAACGGAGTAATTGTCTTTGAATTACAAGATATTGACTGGGTAAAGAAGGAAAATCCAAATATTAATGCTATCTTAGTGCGTCCTGATACTGTTCCGGACGATATTGAAATTATCTTTGAGTGTGACGGTCTGCTTACAGCCAGAGGAGGAGCTACTTCCCACGCTGCGGTAACAGCCGGAACCCTCGGTAAAACCGGAGTGGTGAACTGTAACGACCTGATTGTATATGAACAAGATAAAAAATGTACGATCGGCGGTGTGCTGTTTAACCTCTTTGATCCTGTCGCTATTGACGGGAAAAATGGATTTATCTACAAAGGAAATTATCCAATAAAAATTGAAGAATTTTAAATTATCAACAGTTTTAAAAAAATAATGCTATGATGATCAATCAAAAAACAAAAAATTTATTAGGGATTAACGGATCCGGAAGAATTGGAAAACTTACTCTTTGGCACCATTTAATCTCACGTAAGTTTGATGGTGCAGTACTCAATGTTGGACGTATTGTGGGTAAAAGCCTGGATGACCTGGTTCAAACCATCACCACTGACTCTACTTACGGTACATTAGGTCACTTTTTGTACGGTAGATGCGGAAAACCTTGTGATATCCAAGTGGATTATGACGATCAAGTGATAGTAATTGATGGTTTTCCTATTAAAGTACTCAACACTGAAAGAAATCCGACTAATATTAACTGGAAAGAAGAAGGAGTACGCATAGTGGTTGATTGTACCGGAAAATTCTTAGACCCTAACCTCCCTGACGATGATCCAAAAGGATCTATTACAGGACACTTAGCCGCAGGAGCTGAAAAAGTAATTGCCAGTGCTCCATTCAAATCTAAAAAGGAAGTAGACATTGATCGCTTCCCTACTATTATTTATGGAATTAATCATAACGCATTTGATCCCGGTAAACATCACATTATCTCCGCAGCCAGCTGTACAACAACCGGTTTGGCATATATGATGAAACCACTTTTGGAAGATAGAGAAACTTGTGAAGTGCTTACCGCTTCCCTTTCTACTATACACGCTGCTACCAATAGCCAAAGCGTTTTGGACACAGTGCCCACAACCAACACTTCCGACCTGCGTAAAAACAGATCTGTTCTCAACAACATTATTCTCTCCTCTACAGGTGCAGCAAAAGCATTGGAGAAAGTAATTCCTGAGGTTTCACAATTTGGATTTATGGCAGACTCGATCCGTATTCCAACTACGACAGTCTCTTTAATTGCCCTGAATATCACTTTTAACTCTCGTCTCAATGAGTCCGGAAATCCATATATCAACGGTAATTATATCAAAAATATTTATAAAAAAGCCGCTGAAGGAGAACATAAAGGACTTCTGCATCTATCAATGCAACAAAATGTTTCTATGGACCTCATAGGCAAACGAGCTGCCATTGTGATTGAAGGACAAGAGATCCACACACGTACCGGATTCTTAAGAATTCCTAAGGATATTCTACATCAGGTTGGAGCTAACCTGGAAGATGTGAATATCCCGGTGACACACGCTAAAATTATGGGCTGGTACGACAATGAGTTTGGAAGTTATGTAACCTGTTTAGGCTACTTAACTGAACACGTTGCTTCGCAATTGGCATAATTTATACAAACCTCTCCCCTATTGGAAAAAACCACAAATCCGACTCTCGTTATGAAAAAAACTGCTATTCTTCTGGGAGCCACAGGATTAACCGGTGGAGTATTATTGCATCTCCTGTTGGATGATCCGGATTTTGACAAAGTTATTGTTTTCACGCGAAGAACTACAGGTGTGATTCATCCTAAATTGGAAGAGCATATCGTAGATCTTCTTCATTTGGATTTGGTAAAAAAAGAAATTAGGGGGGAGGTTATCTATTGTTGCATCGGTACTACAAAAGCAAAGACACCCAATAAGAAGCTCTACGCAAAAATCGACTATGGCATTCCTGTCCAAGCAGGAAAAATAGCCGCTGAGAATGGAATTCAAAGCTTTATTGTCATCTCTGCATTAGGCAGTAATCCCAAAAGTCGCATATTTTACAACTACCTCAAAGGACGAATGGAAGAAGCCCTGTTACAGCTACATATCCCCCATTTACAGATTTTACGTCCCTCCCTGATTGGAGGCAAGAGACAAGAAAAACGCACAGCAGAAAATATCAGCAAATTCGTGATGGGCGCACTGGATTTCATTATCCCCACAAAATATAAAATGGTCACTCCACAAGAAATCGCCAAAACGATGATCCACCTAACCAAACACCCTAGCCAACACACCATCATCACCAACACGATGATTAAAAATTTTGGAAAAAAACCCTGAATTTGAAGGCGGAATAAATCCAATTACGAATTACGAATTACGATAAATTTTAATTGAACGTGTTCGTTGTAGGGATAGGTCGCGACCTGTCCTGGAAACAATCATATAAACAAAAAACATGGTCGTAGAGACAGGGCATGTCCTGTCTCCATGATGTTGTTGTGCAACAGATTAACATTTATGTTAAACATTTGAAATTCACAGAATTACGAGATTGACAATTTAAGTTAAACGCGATCGTAGGGGCAGGGCTTGTCCCTGCCCTTTGCCGAGTGGGGAAACAGAATAACAAAAGAGCGAAATGTAATCTGCCCCCTGTTTATTTTTATTTCAAAATAATATATATAATTAAATGTCAAAGGGTTATATTAAAAAAAAAACTCAATACTCAAATTTCCGAAATCCGAAATCCGAAATTAAAATGCCCCCTGTTTATTTTTATTTCAAAAAAAAGAAAAAATAACAAATCGACTTTCACAATCCTTCTTGGGTACAAAAGTAATAGAAAAACCGGTTTCTAAAAGTGATAAATAATCGCAAATCTGCTCAATGACCGATAAGAAGATACCGGAGCATAACCTGTTGATATTCTATATTTTATAGAATATTCCCAACTTAACTTTCCTGTAAAAACTCCCAAATCTCCCCAAAATGTGCCATTCATTCCAAAGCCAATACCCGGATTGTTAATTCGTTCAAAATAATCCAATGAGCCTGTTATTTTTGAAAATCCATAATTATATGACCCCTCTACGAAGACCCTTGATTTCCAGAAATAATATCGTAAAGCAACGGATGTATGAAACATATTCACTATACTATTACCATCTCCACCCAAAACTGCATAGTTAATTTGATAAAAGAAAGAGCCTGTTACTGAAAAATTTTTTAACATAAAATAGGAATAGGATGGTGCGATATTATATCCAACATACCCATAATCAAGATAATAGAATTGTACAGTAGGAAAACAAGTTATTCCTAGAGAAGAACCACCTTTTCTATAATGTTCCGGGTTGTTTCCTTGGCAAAATATGGAGCTTGTAGACAATATAAATGCAACAAATAATAGTAGCTTTCTCATATTACAAATGATATATTAACCCCAATTTTAGATTTAATAAAAATGGATTTTTTACATTTTGAACTCTTTTAAGAGTTAAAATCCTGTGAAAATAGACACAAAATCCTAAATGATCGTTTAAAAAACCCAGATTTTTTCTAAAAACATGATGAAATGTGAACCCATAATTTATACCATGTAATTTCTCCCTATCAGTGAAGGGAATGGTAATTTTTTTTTCGATATAATCAGTATAGAACCAACCTATATCAACTGATATTTTTTTGGATTTGAGAGGAAAATAAGAAAAGTAGGGATTGATAATCAAAGCCTGTTCTTTTATAATTAATTTCCTGCTTAAGGTAGTATTGACAAAACGGTAAGTTACACTAAAAGTTATGGAAAAGCGATCTACAGGGAAGTAGGCAATAGCGCCTCCAATATCAGCTCCTCCAGATCTATATACCGAATCCCTATTATTATTACCTATGTAAAGTGAGCCATTCGGTTGCCCGATTATAGAAAAATAAAAATTGTTTTTACTGAATTTATCTTCAGGATTGGGATTAAACAATTGGGCATTTGCTTGTAGGCAAAATAACAAAATTGGCAAGAGTAAAACTTTTTTCATATTTTCAAAAATAATATGAAATGATAAATCCATTTTGGCAATCCTTCTTCGGTACAAAAGTAATAAAAAAATGAATTGAAATCGGATACAAGTTCGGAACAGGTTCGCAAAAATAAAAAGCACCTACAAATATATTTTGTAAGTGCCTGATTATCAAAGTGGGAGTTGACGGATTCGAACCGCCGACCCTCTGCTTGTAAGGCAGATGCTCTGAACCGGCTGAGCTAAACTCCCTCTCAGTGATTGAGGACGCAAAAGTACAACTTTTTATGATATAAACGGAGAAAATTCAATATTTTTTGATTCTTTTTTTTTATCTTACTGATAACCAATTCGATATTTTTAATTAAAAGGAAAAAAGAAGCGCCATTTCGAGGTATTTTTCCTTATTTTTGGATGAAATAGTGTCGAAATTTCGCAGAAAATGAAGGTAATTGAGTTCCAATGTTACAAAACGGTAACGATAACCTACCCCACAAAACAGATTAAAATGAGACTTGGTGATATTGCTCATCGAATAACCGACATTGTTGATCGATACTTTTAACAGTTGCTGATAAACGCCACCCGCTTTGAGACGGAGAGCATGTTGTTTGTTCAGTGGTATATTGAGTCCCCCACCAATTGGTATTTGTACATAACGAGTCTCCAACATACCTGCCAAATGAGTCGTATCATTGAGAAAGTAGCGTTTCTGAATCAAAAACTGAACACCGCTATGCACAAAAAAAGGCTCACCATACTCCGCCCAAAGTCCAAAATAGCCCGCCCGGGTCCGATCGCCGGGTACGGTACTGTAATCACGCTCCAACGCCAGATTATAGCCTATCTTAAAGCCATAATGAAACGGATAATCACCAATTTGACGCTGTGCTTTTGACGAAATGCAGAAAATGAAAAGAAAAAGAAGCAAAAAACTACTCCGTAGCAGGTGTTTCAACATGGTTGTCGTTATTATTATCCTTGTTTTCTTTCTCTTTATTCTCCTTCTGATTATACTGATTCATAGTGCGTTGCAATCCGGCAGTAGCGAAAGACAAACAGATATCCACACTGCGGTCAACCGCTTTGTCAATCTCGGGACGCTCCTCCGGTTCAAATTTACCCAATACATACTCCACCTGGTAGCCTATCGGATAATTTTTGCCGATTCCAAAACGCAAACGGGGATAATTCCCATTACCCAGCACTTCGATGATATGATTGAGTCCATTGTGAGAACCGCCGCCCCCTTTTGGACGAATACGCAACTGCGCTACAGGCAGATCAATATCATCTGCAATCACCATGATTTGTTGCGTAGTCACCTTTTCTTGCTCTATCCAATATCTGACGGCATTACCGCTCAAATTCATGTAGGTAGTGGGCATAATGATCACAATCGTTCTCCCTTTCCATTTCCCTCGCGCCACCATTCCGTAACGCTCCTGTTTAAAAGTTGCTTCCAAACGCTTTCCCAAGGCATACGCCACCTCAAAACCAATATTGTGTCGTGTCCCGGCATATTTATCCTCCGGATTGCCCAATCCAAAAATTAAAACCTTCTTTTGATCATTCATCACGCCTCCTCTTCCTCCGTTGATTCCTCCTCTTCAGGAGTAAAGTTAACTAAAAAACTGAAATTCAACTTCCCATATTTACGATGTTGATAGAATTGAGGATGTTCAGAGAAGTTAAACTGTTTGGGATGCTCCAGAATAAGCCATCCATCCGGTTTTAATAGTTCTTTATTAAACACCAGATTCACCAGTTTAGGCAATTCTTCCCAGTCATAGGGAGGATCCGCAAAGATCAGGTCATACTTTTGCCGTGTTCTTGCCAAAAAGTGTAGTGCGTCTTCGCGCAATACCGTAACCTGTTCATATTCCAGCTTTTCGCAGGTTTTACGGATAAACTGGGTACACCCCTGATGTTGATCCACAGAAGTAACGGAAACGGCACCCCGGGAAGCAAATTCATAAGTTATATTTCCTGTTCCGGCAAAAAGATCCAATACCGTAACACGATCAAAAAAGAAGTAATGATTTAAAATATTAAATAAACTCTCCTTGCCCAAATCGGTAGTAGGTCTAACCGGCAACGAGGCAGGAGCTTCAATTTTTCTACCTTTATTCTTACCACTAATAATTCTCATAGTCAAAGATTTAACAGTTTCACTTTTTCAAAAGTGAATTCAGCTTAAAATAGGGTTTCAACAATTTCTCCATGGAAGGAGTAATATGAGTATAAAATACTTCTGCTTCTTCCCTTGGAATTTCATATTGAGTACAAATATTGATCAGATGATACAACCCATCCATCTCCCCTACCAAATTGAAGTAGGTAATAAACTGCAACTCTTCGTACATCAAAAGGGAGATTTGTAGTGTATCATTTTGTAAATCAATCAGGATTGTTTTTTCAGGAATTTGGGGAATATGCAAAATCTGGAAGAGGAAAAGAGGAATGAAATGGATTGGTTTATCTACCGTTTCCAGTTTTCGTTTTTGATCATGGGTAATAAAGTTCAAAAGAGAATAATCCTTAAACTCAGATGCGACCACCTCTTCCAGTTGAGAAACATCATATTGTACTTTCAGATAATCCACGTCAATTTCCGGATCATATAGTTCAATTGGAACTACAACAGGGGGTTGGTTAGCAATCACAACCAACAACTCTTCTTCTTGACAATCGATCGAAAAAAGTGGAGTCAGGCTATCCAAATATGAAAAACCATTCGCGTTGAGACGAATGGTTTTGAGATTATCTTTAAATATATTTTTCAGCATTATATTTCCCAACTTCCGGATGTAGATGCTTCTGTTAAAGAACCCATGAACATAGGATTATACAGCTTTCTATACTGTGTTTCATCTTCCAACCCTGTGTACATAATGTAGTTATAAAACCTTGTAAAAACATTTGCACCTTCAGGCGATATAGCACGTTCCATATTTGCCAAAATATCATCTAACGGAACATCTATTCTATAAACTCCAATCTCATAGGTTGCACCTTTGATTGTAGAAGTTTGAATTTCAAACTTCTTCCCATCAGTTCCTGGAATTCTATGGAAGTTTTTCAAATTTGCCTCTCTTACATTGGCATCCATTTCCAAAACTCTTTTGGATGCAGGATATTTTATTTCAGTCTTAGTAATCAATCCTTTTTGAAATGCTTCAGCTTCAGACATCCCTTCGGGAATAGAACCGGAAATTTTAACAATAGTTACTGTACCATTTTGAACAAAATCATACAATTCATCAATATCCTTTGCAAAATCTTTGTGTTCCATCTTGTAAACTTGCTGTGCTGCACGAATTGTAATCAGTCTGTTCCTAATTTCATTGTGTCTTTCAGTATAAACCATCTTGAACTTCTCAGGACGCATAATGCTTCTAAAAGCCAATACAGCAAACACTAAAACTAAGATAACCAATAAAATACGAAATAAAGTTTGAGATCTCATAATGTGATATTTTTTTTTAATCTTACTCTGTTTTTCCAAGCAGCAAAGATAATAAAAATAATTGATTCACTCTGCTACTTTTTTCAAAAAATAATTGGTGTTATTCCGACAGGATAACTTTGCAGGGTTAAGGCTCTTAACTTTAAGTAATCCTCCCGATTATTTACGAAGTCTAAATGGTCCGATTCTACCATCAAAACAGGAAAACTCTCCCACTGTTTTAAGTAGGTAATATAATTCTCCTGAATCGCACCCAAATAAATCAACTCTATATTCTGCTCATAACTCCTCCCCCGCTTAATTATATTTTTCATCAAATTTTCAGGAGTTTTATGCAAATAAATCAATAAATCCGGCTTAGGTAAATAAGATGAAATCATATCATAAACCTTCTTAAAGAGAGCATATTCGTCTGGGTTGAGATTATTTTTTGAAAAAATCAAACATTTATCGATAAAATAATCGGCAACAACTAAATTCTTAAAAAGGTCCCGTTTTGACAGCAAATCTTTAAGTTGCTGATAGCGATCAGTCAAAAAAGTCATTTCTAACGGAAAGGCATAATGTTCCGGATCTTTATAAAATTTGGGTAAAAAATTATTATCCACAAATCGTTCCAACACCAATTCCGCATTAAAATCTTGCGCAAACAACTCTGCCAGGGAAGTTTTTCCGGCTCCAATTGCTCCTTCGATAACAATATATTCGTATTTCATAGTAGTAGTTATTGAGTTCTGTTAATCCATTCCCAAGTCTCTTCATCCACAATTTCCCGTAGTGGTATCATTACAAAATCACGTTGCAACATCGCCGGATGGGGTATCGTCAGTTCTTCGCTCTCGATTTCATGAAACCCATAAATCAGGATATCGATATCAATCAGACGATCTGCATAGACCGGTTTTCCGTCTTCCACTTTGGTTTTTGTTAAACGACCCATCTTTTTTTCAATCCCTTTCAGGCTCTGTAACAGCTCTATAGGATTTAGTTTTGTTTTTATTTTTATGACTTTATTAAAAAAGGGGGGACCCAGGAATCCCCACGCCGGGGTCTCCATCACGGAAGAGCTACTGATCAACTCCCCTACTTCTGTAGTGATCTGAGAGATAGCTTCTTCCAAATTGGCACTTCTATCCCCTAAATTACTGCCTAGTCCCAAATAAACCTGTTCCATATTCAAACGGCAAAGTTATAGATAATTTAACAATATTGTAACTCGATTTTATAAAGAAAATAATGTATTTTTGTAAGTTGATCCTTGAATAGGATCAATAAGTAAATTTGACAACAATAATCAACAAAAAACATCCATTATGGAATACAGAAAATTGTATCGCAGCAGGACAGATCGTAAATTAGCCGGTATTTGTGGCGGATTGGGGGCCCATTTCGGAATGGATCCGGTTATCATCAGAATTATTTTTATCGTCCTTACCCTTTTTGGAGGATCCGGTCTCCTCTTATACATTATTATGGCACTCGTTGTTCCGGATGAACCCGGAGATGGGTACTACGAAAAAAAAAATGACAGANGGGAAGAACGATTTGAACAATTCGCAGAGGAAATAAAGGAGAATGCGGAGAGTTTCGGCAGAGATGTAAAAGATCAATTTGAGTACTATCAGGATAAATCTGAGGTAGGAAGATGGGTCTTGGCTGTCATTGGAGTGCTGCTCATCGGAGCGGGAATTATTTGGTTACTTTCAAATTTCCTTCCTCTTTTTTCTCCTAAAATCTACTTCCCTGCATTCCTGATTGTAATTGGATTGATTATTCTTCTCACTTCATTTCGCAACACAAAAAATTAAAACCATGAAATACAATCAATTTTTTTGGGGAATCCTCCTCATTACAGTAGGTGTATTATGGATTCTTCATTCATCAGCGGTAGTCACATTATGCTGGCTGGACGTTCGCAAGTTGTGGCCTGTGATTTTTATTTTTATCGGAGTTTCGATAATCCCTGTTAAAGATTGGATCAAGTTTATTCTGAATCTATTGGTATTAGCCGTAACCGTAATATTGGTGCTGCACCCTATAACTACAATTTGATTTCGGATTTCGGATTTCGGATTTCGGAATCCAATTACGAATTACGAATTACGAATTACGAATTAGACCTCCCCTAGCCCCTCCAAAGGAGGGGAACAATCAATAAAAACGATTAAAATAGTCGCAAACATGGTTGTAGAAAAAATCCAGACACTATCTGGACAATTGTCCCAACCAATCAACGTAATTCGTAATTGATCACACATGTTCAAAATGGTATAATTTTTAGAGTGGGGAAATGGAATAACAAAAGGGGTAAATCCGTTCTGCCCCCCTTTTATTTTTATTTCAAAAAAAAATCGTAAATTTGCATCTTTTTAGAAAAAGTATGACTATGAAAGAGATTGCTACAAAATATGATCCGCAAAACATTGAAGATAAGTGGTATAGCTTCTGGGAAAAGCAGAATCTGTTCCATTCGAAACCCAATGAGAAACCACCTTATTCGATTGTAATTCCGCCACCCAATGTAACCGGTGTGTTGCATATGGGACACATGCTCAACAATACGATCCAGGATGTGCTGATTCGTCGTGCGCGAATGCTCGGCTTTAATGCGCTGTGGGTTCCCGGTACCGACCACGCCTCTATCGCTACGGAAGCCAAGGTTGTGGAGCTATTGCAAGAGAAAGGAATCGAGAAAAATGACCTGACTCGTGAAGAGTTTTTGGAACATGCCTGGGAGTGGAAAGAAAAACATGGGGGAATCATTTTGCAGCAATTGAAAAAATTGGGTGCTTCTTGTGACTGGTCACGTACTAAGTTCACTATGGACGAGGATCTTTCGGAGGCTGTAATCGACGTATTTATAGACCTTTACGAAAAAGGACTAATTTACCGCGGAGTTCGTATGGTGAACTGGGACCCCAAAGCGTTGACAGCTGTTTCTGACGAAGAGGTAATCTATAAAGAAGTTAAATCAAAGCTCTACTACGTTCGTTATCAGATCGAAGGGGAAACAGATCAGTGGATTACCATTGCGACAACCCGTCCGGAAACTATTTTGGGTGACGTGGCAGTTTGTATGCACCCTGAAGATGAGCATTACCAGTATCTAAAAGGTAAAAGATGTATTGTTCCTTTGGTGAATCGTTCTATTCCTCTTATTTTTGACGAATATGTAGATCGCGAATTTGGTACCGGTGCATTGAAAATTACGCCGGCTCACGATATCAACGACTACCACATCGGAATCAAGCATAATCTCCCCACTATCAATATCTTCAACGATAACGGAACGTTGAATGAAAGTGCAGAAATATTGATCGGTGTAGATCGTTTTGAAGCCAGAAAACAGATTGTTCCATTGCTCGAAGCGGCAGGACATATCGTAAAGATTGAGGATTATGACAATAAAGTAGGCTATTCTGAACGAACTAAAGAAGTGATTGAACCCAAACTTTCACTGCAATGGTTCTGTAAAATGGACGAGTTAGCTAAACCGGCTCTGGAAGTGGTGATGAATGATACGATCCGTTTCTTCCCTGATAAATTCAAGAATACGTATGCTCACTGGATGGAAAACATTAAAGATTGGTGTATCAGTCGCCAATTGTGGTGGGGACATCGTATTCCGGCATACTATCTCCCTAACGATGAGATAGTTGTAGCTAAAACTGCGGAGTTGGCATTGGAGAAAGCAAGAGCTCAATTCCCTGATCAAAATTTTCAGTTAGAGGATCTGAAACAGGATGATGATGTAATGGATACCTGGTTCTCCTCCTGGTTGTGGCCTATCTCCGTTTTTGATGGATTCCGTAATCCTGACAATGCAGATATCAACTACTACTACCCTACCAGTGTATTGGTTACCGCACCGGAAATTATCTTTTTCTGGGTTGCCCGGATGATCATGGCAGGATTGGAGTGGCGCAACGAAATCCCATTCAAGGATGTGTATTTTACCGGTATTGTAAGAGACCATTTGCGTCAAAAAATGTCCAAATCGCTCGGTAACTCTCCAGACCCTATTGAGTTGATGAAAAAACATGGAGCTGATGGCGTCCGCGTGGGTATGTTATTGAGTTCACCCGCCGGCAATGACCTCATGTTTGATGAATCACTTTGCGAACAAGGTAGAAACTTCAGCAATAAAATTTGGAATGCGTTCAGATTGATCAAAGGATGGGAAATTTGTCCCAACATCCAACAACCTGAACATACCGAAATCGCTGTGAAATGGTTCCGTGAAAAGATGAACCAATCACTTAGGGAGATCCATGACAACTTCGAAAAATACAGATTGTCAGATGCTTTAATGGAAGTGTACAAGTTGATCTGGGATGATTTCTGCTCTATTTTCTTAGAGATTGTAAAACCCCAATATCAACAACCGATTGATATTAAATCTTATGGGGAAATCACTACCATATTTGATAAACTGATGCGTATTTTGCATCCTTTTATGCCCTTTATTACAGAAGAACTATGGCATAATATTAGCGACAGAGGACCCAAAGAGTCTATTATGGTTGCTGAAATGCCTGCATTTGAAGAGCATACAGACCAACAACTGATCGATAGGTTTGCTCAAACGATGAAAATTGTGGAGCAGATCAGAAGAGTCAGAACGGAAAAGAACATTGCACAAAAAGTGGAATTGGAACTCTACCTCTATGATCCTGAAAATGATACTGAACCGATTGATAAATATTTCAAGAGTATTATCATTAAACTGGGGAACCTCACTACAATGCAGAAAACCAAATCCAAAATGGAAGGTAGCATTATGTTCATAGAGCAAAACACGGAATATTACATTCCTGTTAAAGAAGCGATCAATGTAGAAGAGGAAATTGCAAAGATTGAAGCCGAACTGCAATATACAGAAGGATTTAAAAACTCCGTATTGAAGAAATTGTCCAATGAACGCTTTGTAAACGGCGCTCCGGAACAAGTAGTCAACATGGAAAGAAAGAAATTGGCTGATGCGGAAGAAAAAATCAAACTGTTACAAGAACAATTAGCTAATTTGAAATCATAATGGCTGTTCAGAACTTTTTCAGATACACTCTATTGCTGGGAGTCTATATTATCCCCATCTACTTTCTGACAGAAGAAGAGGAGAAATTCCCTATTCTGTTTTTTGGAGCCATAGGGATTACCATTGCCTATTGGGGAGCAATACTCTATTTTAAGCTGAGACGTAAGAAAAAAGAGTAAAAAAAAGCAGCCTAGGATTTAGGCTGCCAGTAACATCTTTTTGGAGACTCAATCGAGCCCTCTTTTTTCAATTCATTCATCGCTTTATCTACAATCTTGCGATCCAATCCGGTTAATTCTACAACTTTACCTGCATTTACAGGCTCATTAGCTTTCTTCATTGCCGCTAAAACTTGATCTTTTGCTTCCATAGTTAATTTTTTTAAGGTTAATATTCAATAGAACAGTATTAGACTACTAAAAAGAGAAAAGGTTTAATTTAAGAGACTAAAATTAAGAAAAACTGCAATAACCGAAGAAAAATGATTATCTTTGCCTTTTTGTATTAACCAACTAAAAAGAATGAGAGTATGAGTAAACCTATCTTATGCCCCCAATGTAAATCTGAGTACACATACGAAAATGGTAACCTTTATGCCTGTTCCCAATGTTTTTTTGAATGGGATCCCGCTACTATCGTAGATGAAGATCAATTAATTGTTTTGGACGCCAATGGAAACCCATTGGAAGATGGAGATACTGTCATAGTAATCAAAGACTTACCTGTAAAAGGCGCACCCAAACCCATTAAGGCAGGGACTAAAGTAAAAAACATCCGACTCACCGATGGTGATCATAATATCAGCTGCCGTATTGATGGATTTGGCTCTATGGCTCTCAAATCAGAGTTTGTAAAAAAAGGATAAGATCTTTTGTTTTAGAACAATATAAGATAAATTAAAAAAACGTTAAAAATTTATTTTGCAAACAATTATCGTACAATATAATTCGTTTTTACTTTATCTTTACAAATTGTTTCTAACCTCTAAAAAGATCATATATGAAAAAGAAATTTGATTTTAAATGGCTTTTTGCTGCCATTATTTTTTTAATTGGCGCCTTTATTCTGGGCTTTTATATCTATAAAGGACTGAAAACTTTTAGTGACAAAGATCGGGTTGTCACAGTGAAAGGATTAGCCGAAATGAATGTAGAAGCTGAATCTGCAACTATCAGTCTCTTCTTCTCCTTTTCAGGAGATAATTTGAAAGATGCTATTGCAAAAACTGATAAAAAAAGAGAAGATGTTATCGCATATCTCACCTCTGTCGGGATTAATACTGACAAGATTAAAGCTGAAAACCTAAGCGTTCAGGATCGGGAAAAGTACTACACCACACAATGGAGAAACGGAAAAGAAGTAGAAGTTAAAATCGACCGTTATACCGTTGGACAAAGGTTAACTTTAACCGGCATAGATATCAAAAAATGTGAGGATTTGGCGTCACAAATAAAACTGGATCTAATTAGCAAAGATCTCACTTCGACTGTAAGTACAGACTACAAATTCCCTGATCTCAACTCAATCAAACCTCAGTTGATTGCAGAAAGTACCAAAAATGCACGGGTTGCGGGTGAACAGTTTGCCAATGATTCCAAAGCTAAATTAGGAAAAATCAAAACTGCATCACAAGGACAAATTACCCTTGCCGGAAGATACTACTACGATGAAGATGACATCATCTCCAATAAGCCGGAAGAACCTTACCTTCAAAAGGCAAGAGTAGTGAGTACAATCGTGTTCTTTTTGGAATAGTTGACATCTTTTCTATACTTGATATAAAAAGCGGACTACAATCCGCTTTTTTTTGTATTTTTGTATCTTAAATTTTTCACCTTGGGAGTAATTAAAAAATTAGCAGGTCAAACAGCAATATATGGACTACCTACCATTTTGGGAAGGCTCCTGAACTATTTGTTAGTCCCGCTCCAAACCTACATCTTTGCTACTAATCAATACGGGATTGTTGCAGAACTCTACGCCTGGACCGCCATCATTTTTGTGATTCTCACTTTTGGAATGGAGACCACCTTTTTCCGTTTTTCACAAGATCCTGAGCAAAGAGAGGATACTTTCTCCAATGTTTCCATCTTTTTACTCTGTACCTCTCTCCTCTTTGTTGTTGCTACTTCTCTTTCTTCTTCCTCTATTGCTTCCTTTCTTAAATTTCCGGAACATCCTGAGTATATTTTGTATATGGCTCTGATTGTGGGTATTGACTCCTTCACTTCAGTCCACTTTGCCCGCTTCCGCCTATTGGAACGTCCCGTCAAATTTGCTTTTTTGAAGTCGGTCAATATATTCACCAATATTTTACTTAACCTTTTCTTCCTGCTTCTTTGTCCCTACCTGGTGAAAATCGGATTTGCACCCTCACTAATGAACGTGATCTATAATCCGGAGGTCGGTATCGGATACATCTTCATCGCTAACCTGGCAGCCTCTCTGCTGACTCTTATCCTGTTGCTGCCCGACATTTTCCAAGTTACCTGGAAATTTGACTGGAAACTCTTTAAAAAGATGATCCGCTATGCCTATCCACTGGTAATTTTTGGGTTGGCTACCATCATCAATGATACCATGAACCGTATCTTTATCAAAAACTTTGGACCTGAGGAGACAGCTCAAAGTATGGTTGGAATTTTCAACGCCTGTGCTAAGATCTCTATTTTTATGACGATCTTTATTCAAGCCTTCAAATATGCCGCTGAACCTTTCTTTTTCAGCAAAGCTAAGGATCTGGATGCAAAACATGCATACATCGAGATTATGAATGCCATCGTGATTGCTTGTTGTTTCATTTATCTGGGACTCTTGCTCTACATCGATCTGATTCAATACTTTATCGGTCCCGCTTACCGTGTCGGGCTGCCCATCGTCCCTATACTCCTGATGGCCAATCTATTTTCTGCCATCCTGTACAACCTTTCCATTTGGTATAAACTTTCCGACAAAACGATCTATGGTGCCGGAGTGGCTATTTTTGGTTCAGTGATAACCATCGTCCTCAACATCGTTTTGATTCCACGTTTTGGTTACATGGGTGCTGCTTATGCCAGCTTTGCCTGTTACTTCTCCATGATGATTCTCTCTTATTTTTTAGGTCAGAAATATTATCGTGTTGACTATGATGTCAAAAGAATAATTTTGTACATTGTCACTGCTTTCTTACTCTATAAAGGAACTACTTTCCTTCCTATTTCTAATATATATATAAAATTGGGGGTGCACACTTTACTGCTCTTCGGATATGCGTTGTTCATCTTAGTCCTGAATCCCGAACTACGCAAAAGTGTGCTCCAGTTTGTCTCACGTAAAACAAAATCTAAAAATCATGAATAAAATCCAATGTTTCATTGTCAATCACTCTAAGCATCCACTACCCTCCTACGCTTCTCCTCTATCTGCGGGTATGGACTTGCGCGCTAATCTGGATGAACCAATCACATTGCAACCGCTGGCAAGAGTGCTGGTCCCAACCGGAATCTTTATTGCACTACCTGAAGGCTATGAAGCTCAGGTAAGACCTCGTAGCGGTTTAGCAATCAAAAACGGGATCACAGTATTAAACACCCCCGGTACCATTGATGCGGACTATCGCGGAGAGATAATGGTGATTTTGGTTAATCTATCCAATCAGCCCTTCATTATTGAAGATGGTGATCGCATTGCTCAAATGATTGTGGCTCAGCATGCTACTGTAAAATGGGAAGAGATTGAAGAACTGGAAGAAACAAAGCGCGGAGCGGGCGGATTTGGAAGTAGTGGTATTCAATAATCAATAAGGAACAGGTCTGAAGTAGAAAGCTATGAAAAAAGGAACGGCGTTACGAATTATCTTGATTCTGACACTCATTTTCGGGGTGGTATGCAGTGGTTATGCGCAAAGAAAGAAAAAAAGAGGTAAGGATGAGCTTCCCCCAAAAGTTCGAATGACATCAATACAATTCGCAGACGGATTAAGAGAATTTTATACCCTAAACTATCAGGAAGCGGAAAGAATTTTTAGAGATATTATCAACGATGATTCTAAAAATGATCCCGCTTATTTTATGTTGGCTAAACTCAAAAGAGAGCAAAAGAAGTATCATGAAGCAATTGATTATGCAAAAAAAGCAATTCAAGCCAATCCTGAAAACATCTGGTATGAGCAGTTATTAGCTGAACTGTACGGAGAGATTCAGGATTATAAAAACAGCGCAGTTTCCTGGGAAAAAGTGTGTAAAAAAGTGGATAACAATGAGTATTATCTTTTTGAATTGGCACATGCTTATGTTCGGTTAAACCGTATGAAAGATGCTATTAAAACCTATGATCGAATGGAGGCTATCTTGGGTCCAAATGATGAATTGACCCGTGTAAAATCTGAATTGTGGCTCTATCTCAACCAAATGGATCAGGCGATTAATGAATATGAAAAGATGCTGGAAATCTTCCCCAGCGAAGTTCAATACTATATTGCAATAGGCAATATTTATCTTTCAAATGGAAAAAGTAAAGAGGCGCTTACTGCCTACAAAAAAGGAGAAGAGATTGCCCCGGACGATGCCAACTTAGCACTTGCACTGTATGAATATTACCAACTCCATCCTGATCAAAATACCAATGAGGGTTCGCTGGAAAAACTAATCCGATCAGATATTGAACCTGAGGTGATTGAGAAAATAATCATCAAGGAGAGTCTCGATGCAAAAAGGAGCAAAAATAAAGAGTTGATTCAAAAACAAATAGGATATGCTGAACTATTTTTAAGTAAACATCCTGAAAGCTATCGTGTCTGGGATCAATTGACTCACCTATATATGATCGACCAACAGGAAGAAAAGGCATTTCAAACAGCTCAAATGGCTATTCAAAACCATTCACTCGCTTCTGAAACCTGGTATATTTTTGTATCGACAGCATTTACCCTCAAAAAATATGATCAAATTTTAGCACATAAAACAGATATTGAGGAACTCTTCCCAACACAGTTACCGATTCTGTACATTTTAGGTAAAACTTTGATAGAAACCAATCAAACAAAAGAGGGAATCAATATTTTGCAATATTGCATCACGTACACCGTTGATAATTCCTGGGCACAAGAATTGCATGAAATTGTTGGAGATGCCTATTTTAAGTTAGGCAATAAAGCGGAAGCACTAAAAAATTGGCAATCATCCAAAAAGAAAGGAAATAAGTCGGAAGAGATTGAGAAAAAAATAAACTCTGTAAAATAATTCGGTTTGTTGAATTGAAATAAAATATATTTTTGCAAATGCAAAGCGAAAGTAGCTCAGTCGGTAGAGCATTAGCTTCCCAAGCTAAGGGTCGCGGGTTCGAGTCCCGTTTTTCGCTCACAAAAAAAGACCTTTTACTGCAAAAGGTCTTTTTTTATCAGAACAGATTTTAGTCCAATTCGTCTATTTCGTCTTTAATTCTTATTTCTTATTTTTTCATTTTGAAATTAAAATAAATGGGGGGCAGAATAAACCTGACTCTTTTGTTATTCCATTACCCCACTCGATAAATATCACAACTTGATAACTCTGTAAGTGACTGTTTTCGTTTCCTTATCTCCTATTTTGAAGAAATAAGTCCCCGATGCATATTCAGACAAATCAACCGAAACGGTCTCACTGTCAAATGGAATAGTTTTCAAATGTTGACCATACATGTCAAACAGTTGAATTTGCAATTCAACATCGGAATTCCATCCATCATAGTGAATATATACAACATTTAGAGTCGGATTTGGATAGATCGACACAACATTATGGTCACTAAACAGGTCAATTCCTACTGTAATCGTTAAATGCAATGTAACCGTGCTATCGCAACCAAAAACAGTTTCAAACACCTGAACATAATCACCGCTTTCTGTATAAGTTTCGCCGTTCCAGGTATAACTATCAGTAGCCGTAACTGAAAACTCAGATGTTACGGAATAATGAACAGTCAAATGCAAAGTAACAGTGCTATCGCAACCGTTAAAACCTTCAAAAGTTTGCACATAATCACCAGATTGAGTGTAAGTTTCACCATTCCATGTGTAACTATCACAAGCGGTATCATAAATGTCAGATGTTACAGGATGATTAATGGTTAAATACAGCGTAACAATACTATCACAGCCATGGATAGTCTCTAAAGTTTGCACATAATCACCGGATTGAGTGTAAGTTTCATTATTCCAGGTGTAACTATCGCAAGCAGTAGTAAAAAATTCGGTGTTGACTGAAGGATAAATGGTTAAATGTAAGGTAACAACACTATCACAGCCATTAGAAGCCACAAAAGTTTGCGTAAAATCTCCACTTTCAGTATATGTCTGAGTATTCCATTCATAGCTGTCACAAGCGGTTGCACTAAATGCATTAGTAATCGCTCCTGCAATAGTCAAATGGAGAATAACCGTACTGTCACAACCATGAATAGTCTCAAACTCTTGAACATAATCACCGGATTGAGTGTAAATTTCATTATTCCAGGTGTAACTATCACAAACAGTAGCAGAAAACTCTGATATTGCTGAATTATAAATAGTTAAATGTAGAGTAACAATACTGTCACAACCATGAATAGTCTCAAACTCTTGAACATAATCACCGGACTGAGTGTAAATTTCATTATTCCAGGTATAACTATTGCAAGCCGTAGCAGAAAACTCGGTGTTGACTGAAGGATAAATGGTTAAATGCAAAGTAACGGTACTATCGCAACCATGGATAGTCTCAAACTCTTGAACATAATTGCCGGACTGAGTATAAGTTTCACCATTCCAAGTATAACTATTATAATGGTCCCCTTTATTAGGACAACAAAATTAAAAATTTAACGTATAAATAATTAAAAGTTGTCTTATGGAAAGAAGTTCAAGAAAAAAGTTTAGCT
>JGI24711J26586_10000169_pt1 | contig 47699 bp, 40 predicted proteins | sample BioPla3DNA1_FD_26586 | JGI IMG/M metagenome (IMG submission 26586)
GTACCATTTCCACAGGAGATTACGTAAGGGATTTGAAGATACTCTTGCAGTTGTATCTCAAACTCTCTCACTGTTTTACCTTGAATAAAAACAGAGGAATCGATNACATTTTGAATCGCTTNNNCAACTTCTTTTTTAATTGCGAGGTATTGACTTTTTAAGTCAACCATTTGAATAGAATCCAACTCTTATTTTTTATATGTTTCAATTATCGTATTCATCATTTTCTCCGTCTTGGCAGCTCCTTCACCCAAAATAAATCCAATTTGCTGCACTTGACGCAAATTCTCCTCGATCACCTCAGTAATTCTGTCAATAATCTCTTCCGGTCTCTCTTCACTGGAGTGTAAATTGCGGAGAATAATGCAAACAATCTGGTTAGGAATCAAAGGGAACATGCTTGCATTGATCAGTCGATCATGGATTTCTACATCTTTGCTTAATTTCTCATCATTGTGTTGCAACAGATAAGTGATTTGGGAAATTAATGATGCGGGAAGCAATGATTTCAGGCTGGCACCCACCAGGAATGGCACCACTTCGTGGATTTCAATGGCATCTTCGCCGAGAATATCCAAAAATCCCTGATTGGAATCGAGCACTTTCAAATCGGCATCGGTNATGACAACNCCTGTTCTCANGTTTCTTACGAAAGTGGAAAAAGCGGATTTCAGGGATCTCCGAGCTACGTCTGCATCATTGAATTGCTCTTCCACCTGTTTTAATTTGGATTCGGTCTTTTCCAGCTCCTCGTTATGTCTTTTCATATTGATGACCGCCTCACGGGATCCAACTTGAGAGTTGGGAATACACATTTCGGGGATTGCGGTTCCCTGAGCCACAGCATGTGCCAAACCTTTACATGTCTCATATCCGCAAGCACCACAATTCAATTCAACCCCTTTTTTAGGAATCGTGATTTTTTTGAGAGCCACACTCACACTATATTCATCCGGTTCCTCAATCACGTAAGGTTCTGCTTCATATTGAACTTCCAACTCTTTATGTTTTGAATGATTCATGACATCACTAAACCAGCGATCAATCTCAAAATTCGCCAATCTCTTTTTGATATAATCCTTTGTAAAAGTGTGTTTTAGATACTTATTTTTCAGATCCGACATGCCGGGTCCGGAAACACATCCTTCACAGTAGAAGAGAGAAAAGTTTGTTTTGATCAATTCCGGAAAATCTCTGAATTGGGCTACAGCCTGTAATGTATTAGCTCCACCTTCAACAGTTGTTGTATTGCCGTTTTGCAAGCTGGAGTCCAATCCGGTAGCTTCAACAAAACCCTGAGCAATAGCATACAATCCCCCTTTATAACCGATCGGAGCATCAAAATCCGCCATTTGAGTATAAGCCTCTTTGATGTTAAACTCGTCAAAAAGTTCTCTTAACTCTTTAAAGGTCAAGACGGCATCAATTTTAGCATTACCCTTGTAGCGATTGATTGTATTTTTTGCTGCAATACAGGGCGAAATATGAACCACTTTTACATTTCTTCCATGGAGTTTTCTGATGATCACAGCTGTTGCGGCTGCCGGAGAAACCAAAGGAACCAAATTGGGTACCAAGTCACTATATTTCTTTTCAACCAGTTCCACTACTGCCGGACAGTGCGAGGTAATAAAGTACTTTCCATTAAAGTTTTGGGCAGTCAACTCCCTATATTTAGCTGCAATAACATCCACTCCGAATCCCATTTCATTAACGAAGTAGAATCCCAGATAGCGGATCATTTTCACAAACTTTCTATAATCGGCAATATCCACAAACTCACCGGCGATAGAGGGAGCACAAATGGCAGCTACTTTAGCTCCGGAATTCAGCATTGCTTTCACCTCTTCCTTGGAATCGTGGCATGAAATTGCACCGTATGCACAAGCAGCTATACAATGGCCGCAATGAACACATAAGTTTTCTTCAAAATAAGGAAATACACTGTTGGGCTTCACGTGAATCGCTTTGACATCACAGGCACGTATACAAGCATAACAGGTTTTACACTTATTGCTATCCCAAATAATCACTTTTTTACCCATACGAATTGAAATTACTCAAATAAAAAACAAAAATACATTTTTTTCATCTATTCACAATTCTTTTTTACTATTTTTGCAGAAATAAATCATATTTGTGAAGCTAAAAAAAATCTTAATACTTTTTGCGAGATTCAGACGCAGTTGTAAGGTTGGATTGGGAATCCCCAAAACGGTATTGATGTTAAGTTTTTTTACCGGTGTATTTGGGGCTACTGCTGCTATTATTATCAAAAATTTGCTTCACTTCACTGTTAACATGCTCAGTAATACTTTTCCTGAAGCAGAACAGAACTACTTTTACCTTGCCTTCCCGTTGATGGGGATCTTGTTGACTATTTTTTTTGTCACGCGTATCATCAAAGATGATATTTCTCATGGCGTCAGTATTGCTTTAAGAGCATTATCTAAAAAAGGTGGAAGGTTAAGGTCACACCATACCTACTCTTCTATGGTTGCCAGTTCTATCACTGTAGGATTCGGGGGGTCTGTCGGGATAGAAGCACCCATGGTACTGACCGGTTCAGCTATTGGATCCAATCTGGCCCGCTTATTTAATCTCAATGCAAAAAACACCTCTTTATTGCTCGCTTGTGGTTCTACTGCCGCTATTGCTGCTGTGTTTATAGCTCCTGTTGCGGCTATTACATTTGCCATTGAGGTACTGATGATCGACTTCACTGCGGCAACTATTATTCCATTATTGATTTCTGCGGCAACCGGAACTGTGCTTTCTATTCTGTTCTTAGGTAAAGAGATCATGTTGAATATCACCACAATCATTCCTTTTGAGACCGGAAATGTGCTGTTTTATATCCTTTTGGGAGCCTTTACCGGTTTAGTTTCCATTTACTTCTTGAGGACATCCCGAATGATTGAGCGGAAACTCAAAAAGATAAAGAGAAAATATCTCCGTGGAATTATTGGCGGTGTCGGATTGGGATTACTCATCTTTCTGTTTCCCGTTTTATATGGTGAAGGATATGAAAATATAGGATATTTAGTAGAAAGTAGAACTACGCTACTTTTTAAAAACTCTCCTGTTTACCACTTGTTGAAAAGTAGAGATCTGTTTTTTGTACTTTACCTGGGGTTTATTATCTTAATAAAAGTATTTGCCAGTTCCTTGACCACCGGGTCCGGTGGAATTGGTGGAGTTTTTGCTCCTTCTCTTTTCATTGGAGCTTTTGCCGGTTATTTCATTGCTTCCGTCTTTAACTTATATTTTGGAACCACTTTACCTGCTGCCAATTTTGTATTGGCGGGAATGGTCGGGGTCATGTCCGGGATCATGCATACGCCGGTCACTTCTATTTTCCTCATTGCTGAATTTTCTTCCGGATATCAGCTCCTGATTCCGTTGATGATCACCTCTATTGCATCCTATTTAGTGGTAAAACCTGTTGAAAAACACTCTATTTATAGCAGACAGTTAGCAGAATTAGGTGAACTTAAAACACATAACAAGGACAAGTTCGCTATGAAAAAAATCAATTGGTACAATTTAATGGATGACAATATACTGACTATTTCAATGACAGCCACATTACGCGAATACACAAAAGTGATTACAAAATCTACAAGAAACCTATTCGTTGTTGTTGATGATGAAAACAACTTTAAAGGCATGTTATGTATGGATCATCATAGGGATGTCATCTTCAATCAGGAATTGTATGATACTTTAACTGTTCAAGATTTGATGTTTTATCCCAATACCGTGGCTTATGACACTGATTCCGGTGAAGAGATCATTGATAAGTTTAAAGAGTCAGGATACTTCAATTTACCGGTAATCGATAAAGATGAAAAGTATATTGGATTTTTGTCTAAGGCACATTTTTTAGCTGCATATAAAGATTTCATTGCTGCCGAATCAGAAGATTAAAGATTGCCATTGTTATGAATTTTGTAGTCGATATAGGAAATACGCTTCAAAAATTTGCACTTTTTGACTCTGATGACAACCTCATCTTTGTGAAAGCTGTGGATGATATTTCAATAGATGAAATAACACTCCTTTTTGAAAAACAGAAGATTACAAACTCGATTATTTCAACAGTTGCCCAACTCAATCCCAAATTAGTAGATTTTCTTCAAAAGAGCAGCAATAGTATCATTTTTAACAAAAAACTAAAGCTCCCTATAACCATTCAATACGAAGACTTAGACAGTTTGGGTACGGATAGGATTGCCAATGCTGCGGGAGCTACTGTTTATTTTCCGAATCAAAACTGCCTTTCAATCCAATTGGGCACCTGTATTGTTTATGACTTTGTGGACAAACACAGTGTTTATCACGGAGGAGCAATTTCTCCGGGTATCAATATGAGATTTAGAGGATTGCATCAACAGACCCACAATCTCCCACTGATTAATAAAGAAGAGATCAACTATTTTATTGGAAAAACAACTGAACAATCTATCAAAAGCGGTGTTATGAATGGTGTTTTATACGAAATTGATGGGCAAATTGACGCTTATAATGCCCATTTTGACAATTTAAAAGTTTTAATTACCGGGGGTGATCACTCTTTTTTGCAAAATTCAATAAAAAATCAGATATTTGCAGTTTCAAATTTAGTCCTCATCGGGTTGAATAAAATATTGACAATGAATGTATAAAATAAGAATAATCCTACTTTTCTGGATCTTGATCCTTTGCCCATTTATCTTGAAATCTCAAAACGAGACTTCTTCTCCCTATTCTTCATTTGGAGTGGGGATTTTAAGTCAGCAATCCAACGCAATTTCTGCTTCAATGGGAGGGGTTGGTTATTCACTTCAAGAGAAAAACAATATCAATTTTAAGAATCCGGCTTCCTACGTAGCTTTTGATTCCTCCTCTTTTAATGTAGACTTTGCATTCAGTGTTTTTAACTCTACCCTAAAAACTGATATTGCGAAACATCAAAGCATAAGAGCTAAATTTGACTACCTTGCCATTGGATTACCGATTACCTCCAGATGGGCGACCTCTATAGGAGTTATTCCCTTTAGTGAAGTGGGGTACAATATTTATGATAGTACTCAAACAGAGGAGGTTGGAAAAGTTAATTACAGGTATTCCGGAAGTGGAGGATTAATGCAGTTGTTTTGGGGAAATGGTTTTAAAATTACTAATAATTTCTCTTTGGGATTAAATCTTTCCTATCTGTGGGGTAATTTAAATAGTTCTAAATTTGCAGAATTTGATGATTTGACTATTTACAACACAAAAATTATGCAAAATAAGCTGGTTGATGGAATGCGCTTTAATATTGGATTACAGTACAAAATCCCATTAAAAAACAAACAAGAACTGGCAATAGGGGTTTCTTATGAAAATTCTCTTTTTATGCCTACTAGAGAGAATATGATCATAACAAACTATAGAGGACGTTATGACTTAATCTCAACTTTCGATACTATTCAGATGCACATTAAAGAAAATAGTATCAAGGGAACAATGAGGCTACCTCAGTTTGTTGGTGTAGGTTTAAGTTACAAAGTAAGTACTAAATATCTATTTGCAGCAGACTTCACATGGCAAAATTGGAAAAAGTTTTCTAATGACCATAAAGATCTTTTCCAGGATAATTTGATAACTGCAGTCGGAATGCAGTATGTTCCCAATGCAAAATCCGGACAATATATGTCAAAGATCAATTATCGTGCCGGAGTCAGCTATTCAACGGGATATATAGTAGTTCAAGAGCACCCTATTTCCTCTTATTCCTTTTCTGTTGGTGCAGGATTCCCCATAACAACATTTAGTTCATTCTCCTTGATAAATGTAAAACTTGAGTATGGAAAAATGGGGACAACCTCTCATGGATTGATTGATGATAGTTATTGGCGCCTTACTTTGAATATCAACTTGAATGAGAAATGGTATCAAAGAGTTAAATTAGATTAATTATAATAAAACTTTAAAATATAACGTTACAATTTTAAAAAAATAAAAAAATGAAAAGATTATTCCTCGTGGCGATTGTGTCATTTTTTGCCTTTGGAGTTCATGCACAAACTCCAAATCAATGGGGTGAAACACCTGAAGACTCCCTGTTTTGCTTAGAAAAAGTTAATTTATTTAGAATGCATTATGAAGCAAAAAATTATCGGGAAGCTTATGATAATTGGCAAATGGTTGTCAATACATGCCCCCGGTCCTGGGATGCTATTTTTACTTATTCCCAAAACATGCTTGATAATTTGATTAAAGAAGAAACAGATTCAATAGCAAAACGTAGATTAATAGACACATTATTCTGGACTTATGATGTAAGAAGTACTTACTTCCCTAAAAGATTTAGTGTAGGAAGTTGTATTGGTTTTAAGGCTTTGAACATGTTGCGCTATAATGCTGATGAGTTGCAAGCTGATCAAACTAAATACAAAGATATCTTCAAAATGTTTGAGCAATCAGTAGAGCTAGACAAAGAAAATACTCAACCTTCAATTTGGAATAACTACTTCTTGTTGGCTGGAGCTATGGTTGAATTTGAAAGTGATACTACCATCATTATCGAAGCTTATGAAAGAGCAACTACATACATCAAAATTGGAATGACTGAACAGTACAAAAGATTTGACCAACAAGTTGCTAAATTAGAGGAATTACAAGAAAAATTCAATGAACAGCTGGTTGATCCGGGAGAATATTCCAGAGTTTATCCTATTTTAGTTAGAGATACTGCCCGTATTAACAACTTCATTGCAACATATGAAAAAACCCTTACTAACATTGAGCAAAAATTCACCCCTTATGCGCCTTGTGAAGTATTGAAAGAGGTATATGGGAAGAAAATGGATGAAATGCGTGATAATGTCGATGCGCTAAAGAGAATGCTGTTACTATTCCAAAACTCTAAAGATTGTTTGAAAGATAATGCTCTTTTCGAAGAAGCCATTGCCATTCTATATAAAAATGATCCCAGTGCTGATGCGGCATTCTGGATGGGTAATTTCCTAATTCAACGTGATGATAAAACCAGTGAAGATTATGAAAAAATTCTAAGCTACTACAATGAAGCGTTGGGTAAATACGAAACCAATGAACAAAAATCTACAGTACAATATATGATTGGTACTGTTTATTTCCTACAACAAAAATTTGTTGAATCACGTGCAGCTGCATTAGAAGCAATTAAGTTAAAACCCAATAATGGACAAGCCTATATGCTGATCGGTGACTTGTATAGCCAATCAGGATCCAGATGCTCCGGTGGTGATAACTTACCATATGCATACAATTGGGCTGCTGCTGATAAATATCTCAGAGCTGCTACTGTTGATCCTAGTCTAAGCGAAGCGGCCGCTCAAAAAAGAAATAGCTTAACTTTCCCCTCTAAAGATGCTAAATTTGAAAGAGGACTAAATACCGGTGACACATATAGAGTAGGCTGCTGGATTAACGAAACTACTACTGTTAGATAACCCTTCTTAACGATTCTTTGAGAAATTAGGTCAATGAACTTTTTAAAAATACAATATGCCATTCTTATTTTTCTGGGAATGGCATTTTTAATTTCATGCTCTAATAAAAAATATCAATATAATGATCCTATTGAATTTGATGGGAAATATCCGGATGAATCAGCTTCCAATATAGAGATTACAATCAGTGATTCCGGAATGATCATATTTACTTTATATGCTCCGGTAATGAACAAATACGGTGGGCGAGACCCATATCTGGATTTTCCACGTGGAATTATTGTAACATCATATAATAATGGAGAAAAACAATCCGTTTTGACTGCTGATTATGCTATTAGTGAAGACTGGACTCAAAGGATGGAAGCATCTAAAAATGTAGTTATTACCGATTTGATCAAACACGAATCAATCAAAACTGAACAAATTATATGGAATAAATTTACTAAAAAAATATATTCCGATGTGGAAGTGACACAAATTAAAGCTGATGGAACCATCAATAAAGGAGATGGATTTGAAGCTGACGAAAAGTTTACCCGCTATGCTATTAAAAATCCTCAAGGAGAAATGTTAACTGATGAAATGGGTTTATAACAGATCCATATTTTTTCATACTTTTGTAAATAAATTGAAACTATGATACCTATTCAAATTATTCGTGAAAATCCTGACCTGGTTATCTCCAGGTTAAAAATTAAAAATGTTGACGCTCAAGAAACAGTCCAACAAATTATACAGATAGATGCTGAAATAAGAGCTCTGAAAAAAAGTTTGGACGATAACTTGATGGAACAAAATAAAAAATCCAAAGAGATTGGAGTTCTTTTCCAAAGTGGTAAAGGTGATCAGGCAAACCAAATTAAAGAAAGAATAGCTGAACTTAAAGTCAAGGAAAAAATTGAACAAGAAGATTTGGCTAATAAAGATATTCTATTAAATGATCTATTAGTCACATTACCTAATCTTCCCCATGAATCTGTCCCTACAGGAACATCTGCTGAGGATAATGAAATAGTATTCCAGGAGGGAGAGATTGGAGAACCTGATGATGCACTGCTACCCCATTGGGAGTTAGTGAAAAAGTTTGATATTATCGATTTTGATCTGGGTTCTAAAATTACCGGATCCGGATTTCCACTTTACAAAGGGAAAGGTGCCAAGTTACAAAGAGCACTGATTAATTTTTTCCTGGACAGCGCAACTAATGAAAACTACATTGAAGTTGTACCTCCCTATATGGTTAATGAAGATTCAGCGTATGCTACCGGACAGTTGCCTGATAAAGAGGGACAAATGTACCATGTTACACTGGACAATCTTTATCTAATTCCTACTGCTGAGGTTCCTATCACTAATATATACAGGGATACAATACTAAAGGAGAGTGATTTTCCTATTAAAAACTGTGCCTACTCCGCTTGTTTTAGAAGAGAAGCAGGCTCTTACGGAAAAGATGTGAGAGGATTGAATCGATTACATCAATTTGATAAAGTGGAAATTGTACAAATTCAACACCCGGATCGGTCGTACGAAACATTGGAACAAATGAAGCAATATGTTGCCAATTTGATCCGAGAACTGGGTCTTCCTTTCAGAATTCTCAAACTGTGCGGTGGAGATATTAGTTTTACCTCAGCAATGACTTACGATATGGAAGTGTATTCCAAAGGGCAACAACGTTGGCTGGAGGTAAGTTCAGTTTCAAACTTTGAATCTTTCCAGGCTAACAGAATGAAACTTCGTTTTAAAAACGAACAAACCGGAAGAACACAACTGGCACACACCCTAAATGGAAGTGCCCTGGCATTGCCCCGTATTTTAGCCGCTATCATCGAAAATTATCAAACAGACTCCGGTATTATTGTTCCTGAAGTACTCAGAAAATATACTGGTTTTGATATTATTGAATAAAATCTCACTATGACCAAAAAACGTAAATATTTTTCTACTCTAAAATATCTTTTACTAGTCTCTGTCTTTTGTACCCTCTCTATAGGTACGCCATCCACTCTCTCAGCACAAAGTGATCCGACAGAAAGGTTGGCAATACAACACTACCAAAATAGAGAATTCGATAAAGCCAGAGAGCTCTTTAAGAGTATCTTTTCAAAAAAACAGGATTCATATATTTACTATTATTACTACCGTACTTTACTAGAGTTACAGGAGTATAAAGAACTTGAAAAGGTTGTTAAACAACAGCAACGTAGATATCCTCAAGTTCAAAGATATAAAACAGATTTGGGTTACCTCTATGAACTAACCGGCAAAATGAAAGATGCCAATAAGGTGTATGAAGATGTAATCAAAAATGTTCCCAACACAGAACATGGCTATCGCGAACTGTATAGTGCATTTCTCTCTATTGCTAAAAGGGACTATGCTGAAACGGTGCTGATTAAAGGTCGTAAAAACTTAAATAATCCCAAACTCTACTCTAAGGAGTTGACTAATATATACCAACAGTTAAATCAAACTGAAAAAATAATTGAAGAGGTGATCTCACTGGTGTCAGATGATGACGAAAAGTATCTTTCTTCTGCCCAAGAGATTTTACAAAACATGTTGATGGATGAGTCAGATCTGCAAAAAAAGATTCTCGTCTCTTCCAGTCTTAAAAAAGCAATTCAAAAAGATCCTGATAACCTTTGTTTTCTTAAACTCAACTATTGGGTTGCATTACTCAACAAGGAGTACAATGAAGCTTTTATCCTGGCCAGATCAATCGATAGAAAAAGTCGATCTGAAGGAGAAATTATACTGGAATTTGCTCAGATTGCTAAGGAAAACAGAGCTTATGAAATTGGAATCCAAGCCTTAGAATCTTTGATTGAAAAAGGAGACAAAACACCATTTTTAACAACAGCAACTTTCGAATTGTTGAATATCAAATATCTTGTCCTTACCACTACATCTCCCGTTGTTTTATCCGAAGCCAGAGCATTGGAAAAAGAGTTTAAAGAGGTTATTGATCAGTATGGTTCACACTCAGGAACGGTTGAATGGGTGAGAAAATATGCACACTTACTCGCTTTTTATGTAAATAAACCTAAAGAAGCTTTGCAAATCCTGGATAGTGCAAGAATTAAAAGTGGTAATGATAAAAAAATCGAAGCTCTGTATAAAATCGATATGGCTGATATCTACCTCCACACTAATGAAGTTTGGGAAGCAACTCTCCTGTACTCACAGGTTGACAAAAGTTTCCCAAATGACACAATCGGTCATCTCGCTAAATTTAAAAATGCCAAGCTCTCTTTCTATATTGGAGAGTTTGCCTGGGCTCAAAGTCAGCTGGATATCCTGAGAGCTGCCACCTCTAAGTTTATTGCCAATGACGCGATGTACCTCTCCTTCCTGATTTCCGATAATCTGGAAGATGATGACGATGATGATTTTGAAAATAATGATGAAGGGGGGGGGCAAATCTTACCTCTTTTTAAAGAAAATCCCACTGATAATCTCGCATTACGCTACTTTGCTAAAGCCGATTTCCTGATGTTTCAAAACAATGACCAGGAAGCACTTAAGTATCTGGATTCACTCAGCATATTCTCGCCGCTAACCTCACTTAATGACGATGTTCTTTATCGAAAAGCAACCATCGCAACCAAACAAAAAGATTATTTCGCCGCAGAAAAATATTATCTTGAAATTCTGCAATACTACTCCTCAGATATCCTGGCTGATGACGCGCTATTTAAACTAGCAGAATTATACGAATATTATTTGGTTAATATTCCCGAGTCTATGGCAGCATATCAAAGACTACTCAAGGATTATCCCGGCAGTATCTACGTTGTTGATGCCAGAAAACGATACCGATATTTAAGAGGTGATCAAATTGAATAGTATGAGTGTAAGACCAAAAAAACAGTTGGGACAACATTTTTTGAACAATGAAGAGATTGCCCTTCGAATTGTGCAAGCCATCCAAACAACTGATCAGCCTATTCTTGAAATTGGTCCCGGGATGGGTGTCCTGACAAAACATCTCATAAAACATGATCATTTTTCCGTTGTTGAAATTGATACTGAATCGGTAATCTATTTACAAAAGAAATATCCTGAATTAAAAATTATTGAAGGTGATTTTTTAAAACTTCCATTGGAGGAAATATACTCGACTCCTTTTACTATTATTGGCAACTTCCCCTACAATATATCATCTCAGATATTGTTCAAAATATTGGATCATCGCGACTTATGTACTGAAGTGGTGGGAATGTTCCAAAAAGAGGTGGCAGAAAGGGTAGCGGCCCCCCCGGGTAAAAAAAGTTATGGAATATTAAGCGTCTTATTACAAGCATATTACGATATAGAATACCTTTTTACTGTAGATGAAAATCAATTTAATCCTCCACCAAAAGTAAAGTCAGCCGTAATCCGAATTACAAGAAATCCTAATAAGAAATTAAATTGCAATGAGCAACAGTTTAAAACAATAGTTAAAACCGCTTTTAATCAAAGACGAAAAACATTAAGAAATTCTTTAAAAAACATACCTATAGATCCAACTTTTAAGGATAATCCTATCCTTAATTTAAGACCTGAACAGTTGAGTGTTCAACAATTTGAATTGATAACCTTACATGTAAATTTATAACAATGACTGATCTTTCGAAATTCGCCGGCATCCCTTCTCCCTGTTATGTGATGTATGAAGAGGCATTAGAGGCTAATTTACAATTACTTCGCTTAGTTGAAGAGGAGAGTGGAGTATCCATCATTTGTGCTCTAAAAGGATTCGCCTTTTGGCACTCTTTCCCACTCATCAGAAACTACCTCTCAGGAGCTACTGCAAGTTCCCTTAACGAGGCTCGTTTAATCGCTGAAGAGATGCAGTGTGAAGCTCATACTTATGCTCCTGTATATTTGGAAGAGGAGTTTGAATCACTACTTTTTTATAGCTCACATCTTACCTTTAACTCTTTGAGTCAATGGTATAAATATAAAGAGAAAGCACTCAGTGTAAATAAAAAAATAAGCTTTGGATTAAGGGTCAATCCTGAATATTCAGAAGTTACGACAGATTTGTACAACCCTGCACTCCCGGGTTCCCGTTTGGGTATCTTGGTTGAAAACATGCCTCCTCATCTTCCGGAACATATTGAAGGACTTCATTTTCATGTACTTTGTGAAAATGACAGCTACGTTTTAGAGAATGCACTTAAGGCGTTTGAAGAAAGATTTGCTCATTTAATCAAAGAATGTAAATGGGTCAATTTAGGTGGTGGTCACCATATTACCCGGGAAGATTATGATATTGCACACTTAATTGAGATCTTAAAACAGTTTAAGGCGAGATATCCCAATTTGGAAGAGGTTATTCTTGAACCGGGCGAAGCAGTGGGTTGGCAAACAGGAGTTTTAATCTCAACCGTTGAGGATGTTATTGAAAATAGAGGCACTAAAATTGCGATGTTAAATATTTCTTTCTCTTGTCATCTACCCGATTGTTTAGAAATGCCTTATAAACCTGCTGTATTAGGTGCAACGGAACCGGACGAAAATAGCAAAAATGTATATCGATTAGGAGGCTCCTCCTGCTTAGCCGGAGATTATATCGGAATGGGTGATTTTGCCTTTAATGAACCGCTCGAACCGGGAGATCTCATCGTTTTTGATGATATGATCCATTATACCATGGTAAAAACCACCTATTTTAATGGAGTAAAACATCCGGCAATTGGAGTCGTAAAAGCTGATGGAGAGTTTATTCTACTTTCCGAACCGGGGCAATATGAGGATTATAAAAAGAAGTTAAGCTAAAAAGAAAATAATATTGTCAATAAAGGGGAGAATATGTCCATAATTTTTAGTACATTTGCAAGTTAATCACAAAGAGGCTCATTTTATATTAAAATGACCTTGTTTAACACCAGAATAATTCAAAAATTATTGTTTAATTTAATTAACTTATAAATAAAAATTATGAAAAACATTGATTGGAAAAGTCTAGGTTTTGGTTATCTAAAAACTGATTACAACGTTCGTAGTTACTACAAAAATGGTAGCTGGGGTCCTATAGAGGTAACTTCAGATGAAACTATTACTCTCCATATGGCTGCTACTGCACTACATTATGGACAAGAAGCTTTTGAAGGAATGAAAGCGTATCGTGGAAAAGATGGTAAAGTGCGTTTATTCCGCTGGGAAGAAAACTGGAAAAGATTAGAACGTTCTGCTGATGGAATCTTAATGCAACGAGTTCCTAAAGAACTTTTTAAAGAAGCCTTAGATATAGTAATCCAAAAAAATAAAGATTATATCCCTCCATATGGAACTAATGGCTCATTATATATTCGTCCACTGTTGATTGGATCAGGAGCTAAAGTTGGTGTTAGTCCTGCTGACGAATATCTATTCATGATTTTTGTTACTCCTGTTGGACCATACTTTAAAGAAGGGTTCAAACCGGTGAAAATGCAAATCATAAAAGATTATGACCGTGCTGCACCTCTAGGTACCGGTAGTATTAAAGTGGGTGGAAACTATGCTGCAAGCTTGGCTGCAGTTGTTAGATCTCATAAAGAAGGCTACTCTTCTCCAATTTTTGCAGATGCTAAAACTAAAAAATTAATTGATGAAGCTGGTCCTGCTAACTTTTTTGGAATTAAAGACGGAAAATATATTACCCCACAATCACCCTCAATTTTACCCTCTATCACTAATATGAGCTTAAGAGAGATTGCTCGTGAATTAGGACTTATCGTTGAGGAGAGATCTGTTCCTATTGAAGAAATCGCCACTTTTGAAGAAGCCGGTGCATGTGGAACAGCTGCAGTAATTTCACCTATTGGAGCTATTCAGGATCGTGAAACAGGTGTAATTTATGAGATCTCTAAAGATGGAAAAGCCGGAGAATGGTGTACAAAATTGTATAACTACTTAACCGGTATTCAATATGGAGAAATTGAAGATAAATTTAATTGGTGTACAATAGTAGATAACGCTTAAGCGTTATCTACTTTGTTTTATAACCATTATTTTTTATCTCTTTTACAATGAAAACGAAATATTTCGTACTGGCTTTTTGTCTCTTTTTTACAGGTACCCTTTTTTCACAAAATGGTAGTTATCAGATTAATGCTAATAAGATAAATCAATTGATGCGCGCCATCAATGATATATACGTGGATACGGTAAATTTCAATACAATCGTTGAAAATGCTACCGTTGAAATGTTAAAAACATTAGACCCTCACTCTGTTTATATTCCAAAAGAGGAAGTAGCTCAAGCCAACGAGCCTTTGCAAGGTGCTTTTGATGGAATCGGAGTTACCTTCCAAATCATTAAGGATACCATCAACGTAATGGAAGTTATTGTAGGTGGTCCTTCTGATAAAGTTGGATTGATGGCAGGGGATAAAATAATCAAAGTGGACACCCTTGATGCTGTTGGAAAAAAAATTAACAACCAATGGGTAATGAAACACTTGCGTGGAAAAAAAGGAACCAAGGTTGAACTTTTAATATTGCGTGGAAGAAACAGCGAGCCACTTACCTTCCACATTATCCGGGATAAAATCCCCATGAATAGTATCAATGTTTTCTTTATGGTTGATAAAAACACCGGATATATCAGATTGGAACGCTTCGCTGCAACTTCAAAACAAGAGTTTTCCGATGCCTTACATCAGTTGAAAGATAAGGGAATGAAAAACCTCATCTTTGACCTTAGAGGTAATGGGGGTGGGTATTTGAATATTGCATTCGAAATTGCTGATGAGTTTATCGAAAAAGATAAGATGATAGTCTATACGGATAATTTTAGAAAAACAGGTGAATCTTTCAAGGCAACTTCAAAAGGTGATTTCGAAAAAGGGAAACTGGTGATTCTTGTGGACGAAAACTCAGCCTCTGCTAGTGAGATTGTTTCAGGTGCAGTTCAAGATTGGGATCGGGGATTGGTTGTTGGAAGAAGAACTTTCGGAAAAGGATTGGTCCAGAAACCATTCTATTTGGCTGATCAATCACAAGTTAGGCTTACTATTTCAAAATATTATACTCCTACTGGTAGATGTATCCAAAAACCTTATGAGGATGGATTAGAGGAATATTATAATGAATTAAACACAAGATCTCAACATGGTGAATTAATTTCTCAAGACAGTATATCCTTCCCTGATTCACTGAAATATAAAACTCCCAACGGTAGAACCGTATATGGAGGGGGTGGTATAATGCCGGATATTTTCATCCCTTTAGATACTACAAAGTATTCGTCTCTCTACGGTGAAATGATAAGAAAAGGGATTTTTAGCGGATTTACTCTCAACTACATGAACTTACATAAGGAGGAATTGATCGAACTCTATCCAAATATTGAACAATTCAAAGCTAATTTTCAGGTGAGCGACCAACTTCTCGAGGAGATTATGGAATATGCACACAAAGAGGGTGTTAAAGATAGTGTTCCCTTAAACTTTACTCGTCGTGCACAACTCTTTTTTAAAGAGAATGAAAAACAACTAGACTCTACTTATTCTAACATCCAAGACATTCAAAATCTGGAGCAATTTCAGGCTCTCTTCACCCAGTTTATGGAAGAATCTTATAGTGAATCTATGCAATTAAGAAATTTGGGTAAGGTGCGTGAGTTTATTAAAGAAGCAATCATGTTCGAATTTGCCCGTAATTTGTACACATACGGAGAAGCATACCAGACCTTCTTAATGAGCGATGAAACTTTTATTCAAGCAGTTGAAATTATAAATAACGATAAAATATTTAGAAAATTTAAAGTTGCACGGTAATGATCTCTCAGAAAACCATAGACGAGATACTCTTGGTTTCTAAAATTGAAGAGGTTGTCTCCGATTTTGTTTCTCTAAAAAAAAGAGGACAAAATTGGGTTGGACTCTGTCCTTTCCATGAGGATAGAAACCCCTCAATGTACGTTAGTCCCCGATTGGGGATATACAAGTGTTTTGTTTGTAACGCAGGGGGGAATGCTGTAAACTTTGTAATGAATCACGAACATATTAGTTATCCGGAAGCATTGACCCTTCTGGCTAAAAAGTACCATATTCCTATCGAAGAAGAGCTTCCTAAAACACCTGAGGAACTGGAAGCTCAAAGTATTCGGGATTCACTTTATACTCTTAACCTATTTGCGGAAAACTATTTTATCAATCAACTATTTGATACCGAAGAGGGTCAAAATATTGGTCTTACTTACCTCAAAGAACGCGGTCTTAACGAAGCAACTACAAGAAAATTTAAAATAGGGTACTCTCCTGAAGGATGGGATTCCTTTTATGCTCATGCCTTAAAAAGTGGATTTAAATTAGAACATCTGCTGGAAACCGGATTAGTTAAAAAAACTGAAAGTGGCAAATATTTTGATTTTTTCCGCGGTCGAATTATGTTTCCTATTCACAACACCATTGGAAAAACCATCGGATTTGGCGGAAGAATACTCAAATCCGATGAAAAAATAGCCAAATATTTTAACTCTCCGGAAAGTGAAGTTTATCATAAGAGTAATGTTTTGTATGGGTTTCACCTGGCAAGAAAAGCAATTCGTTCTTTAGATAACGTTTATCTCGTTGAAGGTTATACCGACGTGATCTCCATGAATGCATCCGGGGTTGAAAATGTTGTAGCATCATCCGGAACAGCATTAACTCAAAACCAAATCAAGTTAATTGCATCTCAAACCAATAATATCACAATACTATTTGATGGTGACCCTGCCGGAATCAAAGCTTCACTCAGAGGAATCGACCTTCTTTTAGATAGTAATCTGAATATCCACGTTGTCCCACTACCCGATGGGGAAGATCCTGATTCTTTTGCCCGAAAAACAGGAGATCAGGAACTGCAAGAGTATTTAAAGAGCAATACGCTCAATTTTATCCTTTTTAAAACTAAAGTTCTTTCAGAAGATGCGGGTTCAGACCCAATCAAAAAGGCCGCTTTGGTAAATGAAATTATTGGAGATATTGCCAAAATATTTGATCCGATTGTTCGCTCGATGTACATTAAGGAGTGTGCTCAAATTTTTCAACTTTCTGAAGAAACACTCAATGTACAACTTAGAAAGCGTGTTTGGAAAAATATAAATCAGAATAAAGCTGAAAAAAGTACAATTGAAGAACTCCCTATTGAGCACAATCTTCAAAAAAGTATTCAAACAGGAACTTCCGAAATCGACTTAATAGAAAACAATGAAAGATTTATTATTCTACTCCTTTTAAAATATGGAATGTACGAAGTTGATATCGAAATCAAACACCAAGAGAGGATCAGCTACGATAAATGCAGAATAGATCAACTTCTCTTTGATGAGTTTCATGAACAACAGATCTATTTTTCAAATCCATTATTCCAAAAAATTTATGAAGAGTACGCTGTTGTAGCTCCTACCCTTGACTCACAGGAAAAAATAATCCTCTTTTTTACAAATCACCCTAACGAAGAGATTAATCATTTTGTCGCTCAGAACTTTATTAAAGAAGACCCTGAGTATAGTAAATATTGGAATCTTCGTTTTGATACTTCAACCCGATATATTGATAACAACGTCCACAAACTGAATAACGCTGTTGAAAGTACAATTCATATGTTTAAATTAAGATTACTTGAAAAGTATAAGTCTTTTTTAATAAAAGAACTTGAAAATGAAATTGTTGATGAGCATTCTGATATGATACTGAGTAAGCTTGATCAAGTCAACAGTAGAATTGAAGAAATCAGTTCGAGATTAAAGATTGTAATAACAAAATAACTTTTTGTATTTTTGTAAGTTGATCTATACAAGAATTAAAAAGAAAAAGCAAATAAACTTGAATTATTAGTAAACATTCAAAAAAACCGGATAATGACTAAACACTACAAATTAATTAACAATTCCCTAGGTTGGATTATTGGAATTTTTGCTTCCATCATATATATTGTAACTGCTGAGCCTACAGTATCATGGTGGGATTGTGGAGAATATATTGCAACTTCATATAAATTATTAGTTGGACACCCCCCAGGGGCACCCACTTTTCAAATTTTAGGTTCCGTATTTAGCCTATTTGCCGGTGGAGATGTAACTAAAGTTGCTTTTGCAATCAATACTATGTCTGCTATAGCTAGTGGAATGACTATCATGTTCCTGTTCTGGACTATTACTCTTTTAGGGAAAAAACTCCTTAAATCGAGCGGAGAAATTACTACTACCAGACAAATAGCTCTATTTGGTGCAGGAATTGTTGGTGCATTAACTTATACTTTTTCAGATACTTTCTGGTTTTCAGCGGTTGAGGGTGAAGTATATGCTCTCTCTTCCTTTTTTACAGCACTCGTATTTTGGTGTATTCTTAAATGGGAAGAGGAATATGATAATCGATATGAAAATATTAATCCACACCGCTGGTTAGTGCTAATTGCCTATTTAGTAGGTCTTTCAATAGGGGTTCACCTCCTCAACTTGTTGACTTTACCAGCTATTGCAATGATTATGTACTTTAAATTATCTAAGAAAGCTTCTGTACGTGGTGTTGTATTAGCTATTGCAATAATTTCGTTAATTATCCTTCCTTTCCTCGATGTTCCTAAAGCTATTTTGGTTATACTTTTAGCGACTATTCCATCATTTTACTATTCCTTTAAAAATAAATCATTTAGCTCTTTAGCTGAGTGGGGTGTACTCCTTACTTTGGGAGGTTCTTTCATTTTATTGGGTTTAATTCTTTATGGAATTATCCCCGGAATTGTAAATTATGCAGGAAAATTTGAAATTTTCTGTGTTAACACCATTGGAATGCCCTTTAATGTAGGAACTTTAATTTATTTCTTAATTATTATCGGTGCTATAGTTTGGGGACTGCTTTATAGCCATAAAAAGAAAAAAAGGATACTCGCTGCCTCCCTCCTCTCCTTTGCGTTTCTTTTAGTTGGTTATTCCACTTTCTTAACATTAGTGATTCGCTCTAATGCCAATCCCACTATTGACGAAAATAATCCAGAAGACGCAGTAGCATTACTCTCCTATTTAAATAGAGAACAATACGGATCCAATCCTCTTTTTTATGGAGAATCCTATAACTCCAGAATAATTGGAATGGAAGATGGAACTCCGGTTTATGTTCGAGACGATGCATCAAAAAAATATATCATCGCTAATGATCGCAAACAGTCAAAATATGTTTATCATCCTGACGATTTAGGGTTTTTCCCAAGAATGTGGTCTAGAGAAAAAACCGATGAATACATTAATTGGCTTAAAAATCAATATAATCCAGAATCTGCTTCAGGCAGAGAAAATATAAGACATTTAGAAAGAGGGAAATACACTCCCACTTTTAGTCAACATAAAAAATTTATGTGGACATACCAATTTGATTATATGTATTTCCGCTACTTTATGTGGAACTTTTCAGGCAGACAAAATGATATTCAAGGTAGAGGAGATCTTGACAATGGTAATTGGATTACAGGTATCCCCTTTATTGATAAAAAGTTAGTCGGGAAATATGACGAACTTCCGGTTACTATGGAGAGACCCGGAACCAATAGATATTATTTATTACCCTTCTTATTAGGAGTCATCGGGTTAATTTGGTATTCTCGAAAAGATCCTAAAAACTCTTTTGTCGTTGCACTGCTCTTTATTATGACCGGTTTGGCCATTGCTTTCTACCTGAACAATTATGCTTTCCAACCCCGTGAACGAGATTATGCTTATGCAGCTTCGTTTTATGCTTTCACAATTTGGGTCGGAATGGGTGTTTTTGCTTTTATTTCTTTGATTGAAAAGATTAAAAATAAAAAGATCCAGTGGACTGCCTCTGTTGTCACAATTTTGCTTTTGATTGGTTTGGTTCCCGGAATCATGGCACAACAAAATTGGGATGATCACGACCGTTCACACAGATATAGCACCCTGGCTGTAGCTAAAAACTACCTCGATTCTTGTGCACCCAATGCGATTATATTCACTTTGGGTGATAATGATACATTTCCTCTATGGTACGCTCAAGAAGTAGAAGGATATCGTACTGATGTCCGCGTTTGTAATTTAAGCTTATTAAATACCAGCTGGTATATTGACCAAATGAAACGCAAAGCATATAATAGTGAACCACTTCCCATCTCCCTGACCTGGGATCTTTATAAAGAGGGGTCACGTGAGCAGATTGTGTTCCAAAAAGGAGAAGGTCAATTTGTAGACCTGAAATCAGTAGTAGATTATCTGTCACAATCACAATTTAATAACAAGAAATTACTTCTCTTTTTACCTGAGGGATACCAATCAGATGGGAACCCAATCCCGGGAAGCTTTTCTTTCCCTGTTGATAAAGAAAAAGTGTTGACAAATGGAACAGTTGCACTGAAAGATAGTGCTTTGATTGTTGATCGAATTGCATGGAATATCCCAAATAACGGAAACACAAGTTCTGTGATTAAAGCCTATTTGGTTATGATGGATATTTTAGCTCATAATAATTGGGAAAGACCTATCTATTTTGCTTCAACTACCGGTTCAGAAGGATGGTTTGGTTTAGAAGATTATTTCCAATTGGAAGGATTAGCTTATCGTCTGGTACCCATTAAAACAGTGGCAAATAAAGCCAATAGAGAAATTGGTAGAATCGATTCAGATATTCTGTACAATAACTTAATGAATCGCTTTAATGATCATTCAAGAATAGATACCATTAATTATCCTGCTCCAGCTAATCATCAACCCTATGAATACCAATGGGGTGGAATCAATGACCCTCGAGTGTATAATAACGAAGATAATTTCCGCCTTTTTGGAACCATTAAGGTTCTACACTTAAATTTGGTAAATCAACTGATTAAAGAGGGCAAGATGGATAAAGCTGAAAAGGTGTTGGATCATATTGAACTACTTTTTCCTCCCGATAAAACACCTTACCTCGTTATGAGTCAGATATACTATTCCTTACTCACTAACGAAGTAATTCAAGGCTATATGAACCTTAAAACCCCAACAGGAAAAGAAAAAGCAACGAAAATAGCTTCTCGTTTTATCGATTTCTTTAAAATGAATTTCGACTGGTATGCCCGTTGTGATGAGAGAACACTACAGATTCAAAGTGAAAACTTTAGATATACTGTTCTCTTCTTATCTCAAATGTTAGAGATTCTCACTCCAGAACAAATTGATGAACTAAAACCGCAATTGAAGCAGTTGGATCTCTCCTCTTTTGGACCAACTATAGTAAAAAATACCAGTAATAAAATAGATTCTGTCGTTAAAAGAATGAGAACTGCAAATCCTGATCAAATAGGAGGACTACAAAGGGAATTATCAGAAAACCTTCTAACACTCATTCATATTGAAGATGCTATTAGATATAGCGATTCTACTGAATTCTCAACTTTTATTTCTGCGGAAATTCATAAGCATTTTGATGCTTTGGATCAACTACAACCCGGACTGGGAGCTTCTTATAAAGCTCATCTCTATCCGGATGCAAAAGTGAAAGTAGAAGAGGAAGAATTTGAAGAATTAGCTAACTCAAACGAATAACTATGAAAATACTGATCATTGGAAAGGGAGGCAGAGAACATGCCATAGCGTGGAAAATCAAACAATCTCCCTTAGTGTCTGAAATTTTTATTGCTCCCGGCAATGATGGTATGAAAGCTCAGTTCAATTGTATTCCAATTGGTGAGAGTCATACAGATCAATTGTTAGAGTTTGCTTTAAAAAATAAAGTAGACTTGACTATTGTTGGACCGGAAGCAGTTTTGATGAATGGTCTGGTTGATCAGTTTCAACAACATGGACTGACTCTGTTCTCTCCTATAAAAGGAGCAGCCATGGTTGAAGGTTCTAAAGATTTTGCTAAAAGATTAATGCAAAAATATGGAATCCCGACAGCACAATATGCTACTTTTTCAGATTATGACGAGGCAAAAGCATATTTGGACCGCGTTGGGGCTCCTATCGTCATTAAATATGATGGTATTGCCGCCGGAAAAGGTGTCGTTGTCGCTTCTACCATCGAGGTAGCTGAACAAGCCCTCAAAGAGATGTTGTTAGACCGGAAATTTGGTGATGGAGAAGTAATTATTGAACAGTTCTTGGAAGGACCTGAATTTTCTTTGATGGCATTAGTTCATGGAGAAAAAGTTGTTCCCCTCGTTGTTGCACAAGATCATAAACGTGCTTATGATGGGGATCAGGGACCTAATACCGGAGGAATGGGTGCTTACACTCCCGTACCTCTGATCTCCGAATCAGTTGTACAAGATGCTGTAGAAAAGATTATGAAACCGATGGCTCAAGCCATGGTTCAAGAAGGAATTCCCTTTACGGGAGTGCTATACGGAGGGTTAATCTTAACCTCATCAGGTCCACAAGTGATTGAGTTCAACGCCCGTTTTGGAGATCCGGAAACGGAAGTGATCCTACCTAAAATGAAAAGTGACTTAGTGGAAATTATCCTTGAACTTTTAAAAGGTAGAACTCCGGAAATTGAATGGGATTCCCGTTTTTACCTCGGAGTGGTACTGGCATCAAAAGGATACCCCGGCTCTTTTACCAAAGGTGAGAAGATTCAAGGACTGGAAAAAGTAACTAATCCTCTGTTTCACATGGGAACCGAGTTTAAAGATGGCAAATGGTGCAATAGTGGGGGTCGAGTACTACTGATTGTGGGTAAAGGAGAAACCATTGAGACTGCACAACAGGATGCTTATCGAGGTGTTGCACAAATCAATGCTCCCAGCCTTTTTTATAGAACCGATATCGGATATCAAGCTATGAAAACATGAAGCTTCTCCTGAATGCGTTAACAGTTATTGGTGAGTATTTTATGTTTCTGGGAAAAGTTTTCTCAGTCCCGGAAAGGTGGAAGCAATTTTTTAAAAAAACAATAGATGAAATGTACTCCATGGGAGTTGGATCACTGCCCATTGTACTGATTGTGTCTGTTATCATGGGTGCTGTAGTGACTATCCAAACCGGACTACAAATTGAAAGTAGCTGGGTTCCAAAATGGACTGTAGGATTTACCGCCAGAACATCAATCGTTATGGAGTTCTGTCCTACAATTCTTAGTTTACTCCTTATTGGGAATATGGGCTCCCGAATTACGGCTGAAATTGGAGGAATGAGGGTAACTGAACAGATTGACGCACTGGATGCCATGGGAATTAACTCCGCCTCATTTTTGGTTCTCCCCAAAATTGTTGCCTTGTTGATTGTCAATCCTATCTTGATCGTAATCAGTATGTTCCTGGCTCTTTTGGGAGGCTATTTGGTAGCTTTAATGGGCACCGTGGTTGCTCCTTACGATTATATCGACGGGATCACCTCTTTTTTTAGAATGTACGACTTATACTATGCTTTGATTAAAACTGTTGTCTTCGCATTTGTTATCAGTTCTATCGCTTCTTTTTATGGATATAAAATTGAGGGGGGAGCTCTCGGGTTAGGAAAAGCGAGTACTCAGGCTGTCGTTACATCGAGTTTCTTAGTATTAATGCTCAACTTAATTATCACTCAAATTATGCTTTAAAGTTATGATTACGGTTAAAAACATATATAAAAAGTTTGATGATTTTGAAGCATTAAAAGATATTAATTCTCAATTTGAGAAGGGTAAAATCAATCTGATCATTGGGAAATCGGGCTCAGGAAAGACGGTATTACTAAAATGTATCATTGGTTTGATGAAACCCACAAGTGGTCAAATTTTGTTTGACAACAGAGAGTTCTCTATTTTTTCAGAAAAAGAGCAAAAAAAGATGAAAATGGAGATGGGCGTTGTTTTCCAGGGTGCAGCACTCTTTGACTCCTTAACAATCCAGGAAAATGTAATGTTCCCCCTCGATATGCTCACCGAACAGTCTATGGAGGAGAAACTGGAAAGAACCAATTACTGTTTGCAGAGAGTTGGTTTAGAAAACACCAATCACTTGTATCCCAGCGAACTCAGTGGAGGAATGAAAAAAAGAGCTGCCATTGCCCGAGCGATAGCGCCCAAACCTAAATATCTGTTTTGCGATGAACCCAATTCCGGGCTTGATCCCAAAACATCCATCATGATTGATGAACTACTCTTCGGTATTACTCATGAATTCAATACCACAACCATTATTAATACACACGATCTGAATACAGTCATCACTATTGGAGAAAATATTGCCTATCTTCAGGATGGTTGTTTAGAATGGCAAGGAAATAAGGAAAATGTCCTGACTAGTGATAATCAAAAGTTAAATAGCTTTATTTACGCTCAACCATTAACCCAAAAAATTAGAGAATTTATTAAGCAGTAGCCTATGAATTACCTGGATTTTTTAATAGTAATACCTCTTTTATGGTTTGGATATAAAGGGTTTACCAATGGATTAGTCCGTGAGTTGGCTTCCATTCTTGCATTGGTGGGTGGTTTATTTGTTGCTTTTCGATTTTCTGATTGGGTAGCTGAAAAAATACAAATTGATTCCATTCCCTCCTCACTCTACTTTGTAATTACTTTTTTTGGAGTTTTGATTCTTACTTATCTTGCCGGAGCATTCGTAGAAAAAATAGTTAAAGTGGTGATTCCTCCAATTATCAATCAAATCCTGGGAGCTCTTTTTGGTGCAGCAAAGGTGTTAACTATTGTCAGTGCGCTCCTCTTTATTGTTAACAGTTTGGATACCAAAGAGGTACTCATCAAACCCAAAACCAAAGTTGAATCCTTTTTTTATCCCTACACCGAACCTATTATTCCTAAACTACAAGCTTTTTTTAATAAAGAGGAGGAAGAAAAACCTTCTGAAAATTAAAAATAGAAAATTAGAATAAATCTTGTAATTATGTTTAAATTAAGGTTTTTATTATTTATATCCATCATTTCATATTTGCCATTTGTTTATTCTCAAAAATATTCAACCGGCTTGACAGATCATGAAATTGATAAGATAAATGAATTGGTAATCAAGGATTTTATCGAAAAATCTTCTCAACCTGATAGTTTGTACTTTAATATAATTCCTGCTCAATGGGATTTTGTTCTGGGCAACCCAAATCCTATTGATATTGACCCCAATTATATTGTTGATATTCAAGAATTTGAGATTGACTCATTGCTGCATCTATATTTTTGCGGTTACAAATATATCATCAAAGATAAACTAAACTATCAAAATAAATTTGAGCTTTTAAATCAAGTAATAAACTTGAATGATTTGAACTTTACCTGGAACTACCCGGAAAATATTCCTATCACAGAAAATATGAAACAATTCAGATCTCTCAGTTTAACTCAGCCCTATTGCATTGAAGATAAGTTCATTATAATTGGGTTTTACCTGTATAATGGGTTTAGATTTGAACGATCCGGTATTCTATTTCTCATCAATAATGGTGAATGGAGTATTGATAAAAAATGTGGTTGTTGGATGAGCTAATAATATAATAGATGATATTAAAGATTTTGAAATTCAATTAATTTTTGAACCGTAAATAAAATGATGAAAAAGATATTTTATATTATTTTATTGCTGACTTTATCACATAGTTTGTCAGCCCAAGAGAAAGTTGAAACTATTGAGATTCCATGTGATAGCAGCTGTATTTATATCAACAAGTTACTCAAAGGGGAAATGCCCTTTTTTATAAAAACAGATACTGTTGATAAAGATATTAATTTGGTCAATGATGAACTCTATTATATCACAAAAAACACTGAGTATAAAATAGATAGTTACGGTGAATCTACTTCTTGTTTAAGTAAATTCACTAAATTGAAATATTACAACACAAATATATACATCATATTAGTGTGCGAATTTCTGGTTGGATATGATTATTTTATTATTGTCAAAGAAAATCCATTAGAATTTTTCATCTCTGAAACTTATGATTTTGGACTCAATGAAGAATATCACATTATATTTGAAACTTTGGATTTTAAAAACAAAACATTGAAAATATTGTTTAGTAATTCCAAAGGAGAGCAATCTATTAGATTTAAAGAGCTAATAATTAAGTAAATAGCCCTAAATTTTGAGTTCTTGAATAAAAAGCGCTTCACTCAAAGAGTGGGGCTATCAAATAACAAAAAAGGGAAGCTTTCGCTGCCCCCCAATTTATTTTATTTCCAAATTATGATGCTTCTTATACAAATCGAGGCAATTTTGGAGTAGTGAAACAACGGTCATGGGACCTACCCCGCCCGGCACAGGAGTAATTGCAGAAACAACTTTTCCCAATTTATCCAAATATGCAGGATGATAAGCATCTCCAACCATTTTCCCATTGTCAAAATTAATCGCCACATCGATCACCACAACGCCCGGTTTCATCATATCCGGAGTCACCAAACGAGGATTACCGGTAGCCAAAATCAAAATATCTGCTTCTTTAGTATGCTGCGCCAAATTTTCTGTTTGTGAATGACAAACCGTTACAGTCGCGTTCATCTTCAACATCAACTGGGCAGTCGGATAACCTACCAGACTGCTTCTTCCCACTACAACACAATGCTTGCCTGCAATGTCCACTCTTGCCTCTTGCAAAAGCGAAAGAATTCCCCTGGAAGTACATGGAATAATAGGATCTTCTACCCGTTGCATCAACCCCACATTCATTGGATGAAGCCCATCCACATCTTTGCGATAATCGATCGCTTCCAACACTTGTTGCTCATCAAATCCTTCAGGAAGAGGCAGTTGTACCAAAATAGCATCCACCTGATTATTTTGATTCAGCTGATCAATCAAATTCAGTAACTCCTCCTGTTTGGTAGTAGCAGAAAGCAAGTGAACATCACATTCAATCCCAACCTCTTCGGATTTTTTCTTTTTACTATTTACATATTTGATGCTGTAAGGGTCTTCTCCCACAACGATAATATCCATTTTGGGTGCCCTTCCTAATTTTGGCTGTAAAACAGCCATTTCCGTTCGAACTGCTTCCGTTATCTTTGCTGCTAAAATTTTTCCATCTATTGTTTTCATAATTATTTTTCTTCTTGGTTAAATATTATTATTGGACAGTATTTTCTTAAAAAAGTTTAATTTCTCACCATCTGACCATGTTATATCGATCCAATGGATCTGCATTCCATCCCGTTCCATCTTCCTGAACCAGGTCATTTGTCTCTTAGAGAATTGATGAATTGCAACTTTTAACCGATCAAAAAAAGTTTGATAATCCAGCACTCCTTGCAAATACAGTGTAATATATTTATACTCCAATCCGTAGCGAATCAGTTGCTCCTGACTCACTCCCGAATCGATTAATTGGCGAACCTCATCAATCATTCCCTCTTCCAAACGCGCCTGCAACCTTTGTGTAATTCGGGAACGAATCAGATCACGCTCTCCTTTCAATCCGAAAATTATGGATGGGATAGGCGTTGCATAGTGAGCTATTTCCGGATTCTCTTGATTGAAAATCTCGATCTCCAAAGCTCTGTAAATACGGTCTCTCGTCTCGATATCAGTCTTGTTATGCACCTGTTTCAACTGATATAGCTTTTCGATCAGCTCCTCCATCGATTGTTGATCAAACTCCTTCCTCAATTCCGGATTTTCAGGCACCGGATAGAGTTGATATCCTTTAATCAAAGCCTCTAAATATAAACCGCTTCCGCCACATAAAACGACAGGAATGTCACGTTTTTGCAATCTTTGAATCGTCAAAAAGGCTTCTTTTTGATATTCATACACATTATATTCTATTCCCGGGTCAACAATATCAATCATGTGATAAGGAATCTCCTTCCCATTGTAAGTGTACTCCAGCAAATCCTTGCCGGTCCCCAGATTCATCCCTCGATAAACCTGTCGGGAATCGGCACTCACAATTTCAGCACCCAACCGGTCAGCCAATTGCACCGCCACCTTCGTTTTTCCGGTGGCTGTTGGTCCTAAAATTGTAATAATTTGATCCATTTTATTCTATTTTAGTGTACATCATACCAATTGTTTCCACTTCGAATATCCACTTCCAAAGGAACTTTCAGTTCGATTGCATTTTCCATTAATTGAGGAATTAAACTCATAATAGTCTCCAACTCTTCCTTAGGAACGTCGAAAATCAATTCGTCATGCACTTGCAATAACATCTTGGTTTTGAGATTTCTGGCTTTTAGCTCCTGATCAATGTGAATCATAGCCAGCTTGATAATATCCGCTGCCGTTCCCTGAATAGGAGCATTAATGGCGTTTCTCTCCATATTCTTGCGAATCAATCCATTGGATGAATTGATATCCCGAATATAACGTCTTCTGCCCATGAGTGTCTCGACATAACCATGTTTTCGGGCAAACTCGATCACATCGGTCATATATTGCTCAATTTGAGGAAAACTTTTGTTGTAGTTAGCTATGAGCTCCCTTGATTCTGCTTGAGGAATACGTAATCGGTCTGACAATCCAAATGCTGAAATACCGTAAATAATGCCAAAGTTTACCGTTTTGGCATATCTTCTTTGCTCAGCTGTCACCTCATCGATAGCAATATGAAAAACCTTCGCAGCAGTAGCCGTATGGATATCCTCTCCGTTTCGGAAAGCCTGAATCATATTTTGATCTTCAGCAACAGAGGCTACCACACGCAATTCAATTTGGGAATAGTCGGCAGAAACTAATTGATAATCCTCCGAAGAAGCAGTAAATGCTTTTCTGATCTCCTTTCCTCTGTCTGTTCTAATCGGTATATTTTGAATATTGGGATTGGTAGAACTCAAGCGACCGGTTGCAGTCACTGTTTGTTGGAAAGTAGTGTGGATTTTTCCCGTTTTAGGGTTTACCAGATCAGGAAGAGCGTCTAAGTATGTGGACTTCAACTTGGACAATGTTCTCCAATCCAATACAAGTTGAACTATCGGATGTTTATTCACCAATTTTTGCAACACCTCTTCTCCCGTTTGATATTGCTTAGTTTTAGTTAGTTTGGCATTCTCAATAATCCTAAGTTTTTCAAACAGTACTTCACCCAGTTGTTTGGGAGACGCTAAATTAAAAGTAACCCCGGCATATTCAAAGATTTTATTCTCCAAATCCTCAATCTCCCGAGTAATCTGCTCGGAACTCTCCTTCAAAATTTCGCTGTCCAAACGAATTCCTTGCAATTCCATCTCTCCCAAAATATTGGAAAGAGGCATCTCCATCTTGTAGAATAGTTTCTCCAACTGACTCTCTTTGAGTTCTTTTGTTAATACCTGATACAAAGGTTGATAGAGTTCCACTTTCTCGCACGCTATACTAACAATTTGATTCACAGTAGGGGAATTAGGAATATTTAACAACGTGTACTCCAAATAACTCTCCGTTAAATGAGATAATTGGTGAGATCTTTCAGGTTGAATCAAATAGTGTGCAATCTGAATATCAAAAAACTGAACTTGAGGATCAATATTAAGAATCCTTAAGTACTTATAGGTTTGCTTGGTCTGATAAGAGATCACAAAAAGAGGTTTTTCGAAGAGTTCTTCCAGCATTGAGAGATAGTTTCTCTTCTCCTCTTCGAAAAGATGGTAACAAATATCATTGGGATCCGCTGCAACAGCAAATCCTACAATCTTATCCTCTTTAAAAATCCAGTCAAACATCAATTGGGTCGACTTTTCTAGCTCTATCCCCGTTTCAGACCACTCTTCTACGTTACGATAATGGTGTGCCAACTCATCAAAATGAGAAAAAAGGGATTTTTGATCGGTTTCTTCCGGAACATGGCTTGAAAATAGATCAGGTTGTGTTGCAACAGGCTGACTAAAATCCGGATAAACTTTGTCAAGTCTTCTTAGTAAGGTTCTAAATTCCAACTCTCTAAAGATTGCTTGCAACTGATCCATATCAGGAGTACTTTTTTTCATCTCATCCAAGTCGAACTCTACTGGAACATCCGTAATGATGGTTGCCAATGACTTGGAAAGGATTGCCTTATCCTGATGTTCAACCAGTGCTTTTTTTATGCTGTTTTCCGGAAGTTGATCAATATTTTGATAGATATTTTCAATAGAATGATATTCTGAAATCAACCTTTTTGCTTTCACTTCTCCAATTGAAGGCACTCCCGGAATATTATCGGAAGCATCACCCCATAATCCCAAAATATCTATCAATTGTTCCGGTCTTTGGATTTCATACTTTTCGCATACCTCTTTAACCCCTATGACCTCCGCCTTTTGACCCAATTTCCCGGGTTTATAAATATGGATATGTTCTGAAACCAGCTGTCCGTAGTCCTTATCCGATGTCATCATATACACCTCAAAATCTTCCATCTCTGCTCTTTTGGCCATCGTTCCGATAATATCATCTGCTTCATAGCCATCTTTAAGAATAATCGGAATATTCATCGCTTTAAGGATCTCCATAATAATCGGGATTCCATTCACAATATCGTCAGGTGTAGNTTCCCGATTTGCTTTATAATCCTCAAATTCCGCATGTCTGAGGGTGGGAGCTCCGGTATCAAAAGATACGGCAATATGGGTCAATTCTTCATTCTGAAGCAGATCAAAAAGGGTATTCATAAACCCAAATACTGCAGTAGTATTAACTCCTTTAGAAGTAATTCGTGGTGATTTAATCAAAGCATAATAACCTCGATAAATCAACGCCATAGCATCCAATAGAAATATTTTTTTCATCATCATCAATTTAGTCAAAACGAATGGCGCTAATCGGGGTAATTTTATGAGATACGTATAGTGCAGGAAGCAACAAAGCCCCTAAACATATAGCATAAACTCCCAGATTAGCATATAAAAGTGTATAAAAATTCAAATCGATAGGAATATAAGATAGATAATAGGTTTCCGGATCCAAAGAAAAAATTTTAAAGTGAGATTGTACCCACGCCAAACTTAAAGCAATGAGGTTACCAAAGAACATCCCCTTCAAAATCAATCGCGTACCCATTAAAACAAACAATTTAAACAGCGCCCGGGTTTCCATTCCCAATGTTTTCAATATCCCGATGGTTCTGGTTTGTTCCAAAACAATAATAAAAAAGGTGGAAATCATCGTGACAATACTCACAAAAAGCGTGATTACCAACAAAACAATGACATTCGTATCAAAAAGATTCAGCCATTCAAAAATATTAGGATAAATCTGCTTGATCGTCTCCGCTTTCAGTTCATAACCGACATCCAGATTGATCTCCGTTCCCAACTGGTCAATCTTTTCATAGTCATCAATCAAAATCTCAATCCCTCCAATTTGCGATGAGTCCCAGTTGTTCAATCTCTGAAGCAACCTCAAATCTACCAGCGCCATTTTATCATCAAAATCGGGTAAAAAGGTCTCAAATATACCTGCTACTTTAAGATTTCTCTGTCTGGGAGGATCCTGGACAAAAAAGGCTGTCACCTTATCCCCTACTTCAACTTTCAGTTTATGAGCTATTCGCTTGGATATATAGAGTGCATTACTCCTCTTTTCCGCGCCAAAATTCTCCCGTTCTCCTGCTATCAAATTAGGTTCAAATAAACTCCATGAAAAAGAGGTGTCAACCCCCTTAAAAACAATACCTTCAACCAGATCCTTTGCTTTTAAAATCCCAACTCTGGTGGAATAATATTGAATTTTATCAACATGAGGATTCTCTTTTAAGCGTTGAATAAAAGGTTGATTTCGATTAAAGGGAACCGGAGCAAAAGAGAGATTATGATCATAGTTAGAAATTCGGATATGAGACCCCATGCTGACCACCTTCTCCCGAATCTCCTTTTTATATCCTTGAGTAATAAAAAGAGCTAAAATAATGATCACCAAACCCAATGCAACTCCAATAATACTCAATCGAATTATGGGACGAGAGTATTTATGAGACTTCGTTTGCAATAACTGTGAAGAAAGCTTATAAAGTTTCATTAGATTTTTGACAGATTTAACACTATAACCGAAAATAGGTTACAAAGGTACAAAAAAAGCGGCATTAATAGAACTCCTTTTCATCCGATATGATCGACTGTATATCATTGTTGATCGTAATAGTCACTTTTTTATTATTGGGATCATAATCCGGGTCATTATAAACCGCCGTTAATACAGGATCTTCCAGGTTTTCCTTAGGGATTTTATTATAAATACCAAATTGTCTTAATTGTTCTTCCCGTTCTTTTTGTATTCGGGTAGTCTCAATAAAGTAAAAACTACCTTTCAAAAATTGTTCTATCTGTTTTGCTCCCTTACTTATTCCTTTGTCAAGGTAATGCGATACATCTTCTACTTTACCTGAATAGATTTGATTCATACGCTCCCTGGTATCCACTAATTGCTGACGATTCTCTCCATAAAAAAGGATCAAATAATCGACATTAAAAAGATCTGTCTTAAAAACTGTTAATCCTCCTTTATTAAAAAGATAAAGATCCGGTTTATATAAAAAACCGGTTTGAAATGATGATTTATTCTTACCCTTCGCTGTGAAAAAAAACTGTAATTGATACTCAGTTGTTTTGTTTTCCAATATACAACAATAAACATTATATTGGGAGGGCAAAGAAGCGTGATAAAGATTAAAACAAGCTTCCCCTTCCCGGGGATCCGGTTTAATTTGAGTTAACCTTGAAAATGTACAATCAAGATCTAATCCTAATTGATGAGCAAATGGAATCGAGTCCAAATGAGAATGAACAGCACTAATGAAATACTCATTTTTGTTGCCAAAAAAAGAGTTAATATCATCAATTGTAATCTCCTTCTTGTCTTTCTTTTTCATACTCTTGCTCCGAAATAATTTCTAATGCCTGAGATGCAGCCAGCTGTTCCGCCTTTTTTATCGTATAATGAAAAGCCTCACCATATGAAACGCCGTCTACAAACACCTCCGATTTATGCAACTTCCGCTCTTCCCCTTCACAATTAATCTGATTCTCAAAACGAATTTCCCGATTATTCTTACTCCCCCAATTAATAAGTTTTCCTTTATAGTTTTTATTCTCTTGAATTACACTTTCAATATCCAGATGGAGTAAAAAAAGACGTTTTAACACAATCTTCTGAGTCATTTTATATCCTTTATCCAAAAACAATGCCCCAACCAAAGCCTCAAAAGCATCTCCATCGATCGATTTCGCCTTGACCCCATTTTGTGCCGAAATGTAGGAACACAACCCAATCTTTCTCGCCAACGTATTAAGTTGTTCTCTACAAACCAGCTTAGAACGCATCTCCGTCAACGCTCCCTCATTCACCAATGGATATTTCTTAAAAAGATATTCCGAAATGATACTGTTTAAAACTGCGTCACCCAAATACTCCAATCGCTCATTATTGATATATTTTGCCAAATGACTCTCCTTCGAAGCAGAACGATGCGTCAAAGCAATTTGGTAAATCTCCAAATTCCTCGTTCTAATTCCGATAATATGTCGGAGATAATCTTCTATTGATTGAGATTCGCTTTCCTTCCGATGCTTAAACCGTTTAAATAACAAGCTATCCCTCCATTTTTAATGATACAAAAAAATTCTTCGCCTCAAATTAGACTTTGCAAAAGTAATAATTTTATTTTAATTATCTTTATGAAATAAAAAAAAAGGGGGGCAGGACATCTATCGCACTAAGGTTCTGTCAACCCCCACTTAGATATTTTATTGCTTTATACTCTATTTCCCTTTGATCTCCCTCTTAGGTGGAGCCTGCCAAAAATACTCAGGATCGTGAGTTGTAATAATGGTTCAATTTATTTTTTCCACTCTTCCTTTATTTGTAGCCCTTTTTCAGTCAAACGGTATTTTTGGTTAGGATGATTAGGCTCAGCTTCCGTCATTTCAATCCAACCGCCATGTAGTGCTTCATTAATATAGGAGCTTCGAAAATACTCTCTATCCTTTAACTGTAGTGCTTCCTGCAACTCTTCTCTTGACATTGCTCCTTCCAATACCTTGATTAAATTTTTAACAGCGGTAGTTAATGAAATTATATCTTGCATGGTGGGTTGTTCGGTAACTTGGGGGGTAGCTTGAGGGGTAGCTTGGGGGGTATAACGATAAATAATCGTTCTGAAATCCAGTTCTTGAATAAATTTAGGTTCGGGAAGTCCTTGATCTTTCATTTCCATCATAATAACCACACCATACGACAGTATAGTTCAGTGTTTCAAAAGCATGCCTGAGTAGTGCTTTCAGAGCTTCCGGGATCAAGCCCTGTCCCCAAAATGGCTCGCCAATCCAACAACCCATCTCACATTCATTTTCTCCTATTATATCACTATTCATTTCAGATCTCGGAACTATTCCTATAGTACCAATAGGCTCACCTGTCTCTCTCAAAACAATGGCGTAAACCTCAGAAACTAAAAGAAAAGCTTTAATAACTTCACAACTTCTCTCGACATTGGTGTGTGGTTGCCAACCGGCTTTAAGAGCTACATTCGGATTTTTAGCATATTTATAAAATATTTCCGCTTCGCTTTCCTGCCAAGCCCTTAAAATTAGACGGTTCGTTTGTAATTCCATTTCTCTTTTATCCCATCGGACGAAGGGTGTGTTTTGCAAAAATCGAAATGATGATTCCGGGAACAGCCAATATTACTGCATACCAAGTTAAATTTAATGCACCGTAATGCATTAACAATACACCTGCTACCCAGGTAGTAAGCATAATAGAAAGGTTAAACATACAAGACTGTACTGACATGGCAACGTCTTTGGCAGTTTCCACTTGATTNCCGACTGCTGCCTGGAAGAGTGTTACCAACGGACCAAACGACAANCCCCACATAAAGAAGCCCAAATGAGAGATGAACATTGCACCTTTGAAGAAATAAAACATCACCATTGCGATAGCAATGAAAGCAAACATCAAAACTGTGAGTTCACGTAAATACTTGTCGATATACTTCGTTGCAATAACAATGGATATCAACGAGCCAATACCAAATACGAGCAACGCCACTTCAATACCGCCCTTAATATCGATTTCTGCTACTAACTGAGTAATATAGGTGTAAACTCCGTAATGTGCACTAACTCCCAATAAAGTGAGAAGAATAATTAATAAAATAGCTTTATTCTTCAGCATAGCAAAAGGAGATGTGCTTCTTGTGAGTTTTTCGCCAGGAGTAGATGGCAGCATAAAGAAAGAAAGTACAGCGATAAGAACAACAATCAATCCCAAAACAATAAACTCAGTACGCCAACCAAATTTCTCACCAATAGAGGTCATTAGGGGCATACCTAAGCTGATACCCAGCGTATTCCCTGCCATAATTACCGCTACCGCTTTCCCTTGATGATGAGGATCAACCAATCGCATACCAAATGCAGCAATCATAGGCCACATTACACCGGCACTGATACCCCCGAGAAAACGAAGCACTAAAACTAAATAATAATTGTGTACCAAAGCGGACGCAATGTTACAGACAGCAAATCCTAGCAATAACCATAATAATNAGTTCTAGCGGTTAAATTGCATTGTCGCAGAAATGAGCGGAATACCAAAAATAGCTGATGCAAGTGCATATAAGCCTACCAATCTACCACCCTGCACCTCGTTAATACCCAAGTCATCCATAATTTGTGGTAAAACGCCAGAAGGCATCAACTCTGATAAAATCCCTACAAAGGTAACCGACGACATCAAAATCATCAATACCCAAGGAAAAACATTTGAAATTTTCTTATTCATTGTTGTAAAGTTAAATTGTTTTAATCAGTGAAAAACAGTCCTCAAAAGTAATAATTTTTTCTAATTACTTCAATATTTACTATCCTCTTTTTTTATTTTTTTTGAGATTTTTTTTCCTTGGTTTTCCGACAGACTAAATTGTAAATATGGTTGCTAAATTAGTAAGAGATTGTATTTTACTTCTGTTTTTCTGCATATTTACATAAAAATAGAAGTCAAACATTTGTATAATAAATGATATTTGTTATCTAAATTTAATTTATCATTTTAATGAATTCCCCAAAATTCAAAATTTTATCTTTATTCCTTCTGTTGAATAACAAATGTTCAAAATCTCTAGATTTATGCACTAAATCAATGTTTTCTATTTTTTCTGCTAATCTTTTTCTGAGTTCTGTTGCGTCGTGTATACCCTGCTTTTGAGCTAAATATTCATAGTTGGGTTTTGTCTGAGAAAGTAAAAACAAAACATCATAAAAATCACGTCCTTTTGCTCGCGAAAGTAGAGCTGATAATTTCATTGCACAAAGCAGATCATCCGATGGAACAGGAAACAAAATATAAAAACCACAACTGCTAATATGAACCATTTGGGGTGTATATTCAAATTCTTGATTTTGACTTTCAATCTTTATCATAAATCGTTCTTCTCTATATGCCGATATCCCCAATTCAAATAATAGTTCAGGGAAATAGATCCTTGATCTATATGCTGTTAATTTTTCGCTTTGTTTTTCTCGCGCTTCGGCTCGTATACCCGAACGATTCAGAAAAGTTAAAACCGATTGCGACAAGTCTGAAAAATCTTCAGCAGATAAATTTTTACAATCAAAATCTAAATCTTCTGAAAACCGATCAATTCCTTTTACCAACCGCAAATTTGTACCTCCAATAAAAACAATTTTTTTTACAAATTTTGAAGTTGCTAAAAAATCTAAAATCATCAGCTGAATATATTCTTTCACCATATATTTTTGATGAGCCGGATTTTCTCTGATTTGTAGCGGGAAATAATTTTTTATTTGTTCTATATTAAGCATAAATTATAACTTTTTAAAAGTAAATTTACTCTATTCCGAACTACCTTTGATTGCATCCTTTCTGTAAATTGACCCATCAACTCTAAATTCAACTCTTCCTGAATAAACACTTCATCAAATCGTAGTTCTCTAATTTCTTGTTCATTATTATATTGTGGATAAAGATAGAACAAGTCTAAAATTGCTTTTTCAGGAATAGCAAAAACTAAAGTATGTTTCTTTAAAAACTTCTTTTGTTCAGTCCCAAACATTAATTCAGGTAAAATTTGCTGATATGAAAAGAATCCGAATCTATTCTCAAAATTCGTTTTCTTTAACGAGCTAACCGCTGTTGTCTGTACTATTGCCTCCGGAATAATATTATAAAATGCCAATGCAGAATGTAAACTAATGTAGGATGGAGCATATATCTTGTTAGATATAAAGCATTGAATATTAGGAGTTTTCAGATATTCGGGAAAACTATACCAGGAATTTCGCAATTTTACTATCAAATTCTGCTTTATCCAACGAGTGAGATTGGTTTTCTCAAAATTGGGTTCCCATGCATAAACCTGATTAATATTAAAACAGACTAAATCGTAAAATTGGTTTCTAAATTGCCAAAAATTCATTTCACTTCTATTTTTTTGCAAAAATACATAAAAATAGAATTAAAAACTTCATTTATTAAGTTTTCATGGATTTTTTTTGGTACAAGTAAAATTAATTTGTACACAGCTATACTTTTATTTAATAAATTGAAATGCAAATATATAAAACATTTCTCAAATAGCTAATATTTTTAATTATAAACAATATAGGCAATAATTAATTTTATTGCTTAAATAAGCAATAATTTCAAATATAAGCTAAATAACTAATCGTCTTATTTATACTCTAAATAGGTAATGATTGCATTATTTGATTCATTCTCCATTTTCAACTTTCAATCAAAAAAAAACTTGATCCGTCCTCTGTAATAGAAAACGAATCAAGTTCTAAGTGCAAAAGCACTTTATGCTTCTATGAAGCAATCAGATTGAAATTTCGTTTATTAAACGTTTTTTTCAATGTAGGAAATTGCGTCCCCAACTGTTGCAATCTTTTCAGCTTCGTCATCCGGAATAGAAATTCCAAATTCTTTTTCAAATTCCATAATGAGCTCAACTGTATCCAATGAGTCAGCTCCTAAATCGTTAGTAAAACTTTTCTCTGGAGTTACATCAGCAGGATTAACACTTAATTTCTCAGCAATAATTCCTTGTACTCTTTCAATAATTTCTGACATAGTTATTTCATTTTTAATTGAGTTGCAAAAGTACTACTTTTTTTTGACAATTTGTTAATATATTTTAAAATATTAATCACTTACTTGATAGAATGCTGATAATGAGGTTATTAAAATTTAACAAACATTAACAGTTTTGAATTTCCTTCCCCCCTTTTTTATTTTTTCAAAAAAAGAACAACCTTAAACTCCGGGCGCAATACGTTCGATTTGCTCTATTTGCTCAATCGTTAATAATTTTTCAATTAATTCATTTAGTGCTTTAACGTTTTTGATGTATAAAATCAGCTTGCCTGTGAATATGCCATTTTTGGAAGACATTTCGATCGTTCTGATATTCAAATCCAACTGCTGGGTAACAATATCTACAATCTCTTTAATAATCCCCATACGGTCAAAACCGGTCAGACTTAACCCGGAAAGGAATCCGATATCCTGATCATTATACCACTTCGCTTTAATAATCCTGTTCCCAAATTTAGACATCTGTTCAGTCGCCTTGGGACAGTTTGTCATATGCACTTCAATCAGCTCGTTAGATATCTGAAAACCAACTACTTGATCTCCCGGAAGCGGACTACAACAGCTAGCAATGATATGCCTGATACTATCCGATGTTTCGTCCAAAAAGAACACTTCAGGCTTCTCTTCCAATTGTTCATATATCAATTTATCCAACGATTTCTCTTTCAACCCTTCTGCAATCTTTTTTTGGACATCCCTATATTCCCCTTTGCCCTTAAAAATACTTTTAATTCTATCGAAAGAGATCACTCCTTGAGCGATATGGCTCCAAAACTCAGCAACAGAAGCGATTCGTGTGTCCGCCTGAATCCTTCCGATATTATCCTTACTGTACGGGATATCCAACTCGGAAAAAATCTGTTTGAGTTGCTCTTTCCCGGCACTGACCTGCTTTTTTTGTTCTGATCTGATCGCATCTTTGATATTCTCACGCGCATGTGCCGTTTTAACAATCGAAAGCCATTCTGTTTTAGGAAACTGCTTCTTGGAGGTGATTACCTCTACCTGATCACCGCTTTGCAATACATGCTCAATGGATACTATATTATAATTCACCTTAGCACCAATACATTGATCTCCGATAGTAGTATGGAGTGTATATGCAAAGTCAAGAACCGTACTTCCTTTGGGAAGCAGTTTTCTGTCTCCCTTGGGGGTAAAAATCACGACCTCTTTCAAGTCCAGATTCATCTTGACTTCATTCAAGAACTCAAGTGCATTGGTATCCTCACTTTTAAGCATTTCCCGCACTCTTTCCAACCAATCCTCTACTCTGTTTTCGTACTCGACAGGTGTTCTATTCTCCTCTTTATATCTATAGTGCGCAGCAAACCCTCTCTCAGCAATCTCATCCATTCTCTTGGAACGAATCTGTACCTCAATCCACTTGCCCGCATTACTCATCGCAGTAACGTGCAACGATTGGTAGCCGTTTGCTTTAGGATTAGTCAAATAGTTTCTTTCACGACTTTCATTAGTCTTATATAAACTGGTAATAATCGTATGGATCCTCCAGCAAATATCTTTTTCCAGTTCCGGAGGAGAGTCAAATACAAACCGAACTGCAAAAATGTCGTAAATATCATCAAAATCGATATTTTTGCGTTTCATTTTCTGATAGATGGAATAAATCGACTTTTCACGACTGGTCATCTCCGCCTCAATCCCGGCTTGTTCGAGTTTTTCAATAATCGGTTTTGTAAAATCCTCAATTAAGTTTTGACGTAAACTATAGCTTGATTTTAATCGATGAGAAATATTGGCATAAGTAATCGGGTCATTGTACTTCATCGCCAAATCTTCCAACTCACTCTTAATGGAATATAACCCCAGGCGGTGTGCTATCGGAACAAAGAAATATTGTGTTTCAGAAGAGATTTTCCATTGTTTTTCCGGAATCATGGAACTGAGTGTTCTCATGTTGTGCAATCGGTCAGCCAACTTGATCAAAATAACACGGATATCGTCCACTGTGTAAAGCAAGATTTTTCTAAAGTTTTCGGCTTGTATCGATTGATTTTCATCCATCACGATATCATCAATCTTGGTCAATCCATACACGATATTGGCTACCTCTTCACCAAACATATCGCGAATATCTTCGATCGTATAATCTGTGTCTTCAACCACATCATGCAATAAAGCGGCAATCATGGAGGTGGTCCCCAATTTGATCTCTTTAGCAACAATCTCTGCAACAGCAATAGGATGGTATACGTATGGTTCTCCACTCTTTCTCCTCATATCCTTATGCGCATCAACAGCCAGGCTAAAAGCTTTGCGAAACAACTTTTTACTCTCTTCAGACGTTGTATCTTTCAAAGAACTCCTCAACACTCTGTACTTCTTTAAGATAGTAACCTTCTCTAATCGTTCATTAGGAATATAAGTATTCATCATATCTTTTTGTCCGAATTTAATTAATTTTTAATTAAAATTTAATCCATTTATGGATTTCATGTCTATTTTGTGCAGTGAGTTTTATTAAATAGCATCCTGCAGGAAGTTCTGTCAGATTCAACTGTTGCAATCCTGAAACCAAAGATTGAACAAAAACTCTTTTTCCTTCCAGGCTAAAAACTTCCATCAATGCACCTGATTCCTCTGACTCTATACCAACAAAAAGTGTGCCATCTGAAGGATTTGGGAACAAATAACTGCTGAATTGTTGAATTTCATTTTCCTGTACTCCCACCAAATCCACAGCTGCTAAAACTGCATGATAGGCATCTACTTTTCCATAACCAAAACGCTCCACACCGCTTTCAGCAGTAAATTCATCGTTACGCGCTGTCTCAGTCAACACCTCTTTTACTTGCTCTGGAGTAAGCCAACGGTTAGCTTCCAACATCAACGCCACTACTCCGGCCGCTAATGGGGAAGCCATAGAGGTTCCTGATAGCGACACAAATTGATACTCTCTACCCTGAAACTCTATTTTTCTTACATAAGACCCGGTATAAGTGTCAGTATAACTGGACAATGCTGCCACAATATTATTTCCGGGAGCTGAAATCTCCGGCTTGGTTTGATAATCAATAGTAGGTCCATAGCTGGAAAAAGAAGCAATCTCACCCCCGATAATATAGTTTGGTGTCACTACTTTCGACTTATGTGCTGCCACTGCAATAGCACACTCAACATTGGCCGGTGCTCCCAATCCGAAGTGAGGATTCCCTGATTTCCACCCCGGTAATGAAGATGGTCCTACAAATGAGCCACCCCAATTACCTACATCATTAGTCAGTTCTATCACATTCCAGGCATGAAAATAACCCGATGGTGCTGTTACATGAAGTCCGATTCTGTAAATGGATTGCGGTTTCTTAACTCTCACTCTAACCTCGGGACGATGATTATTCAAATCCTCCTGATCAATCTCCACCGTGTAATGAATCGTATCCGTTTCATACACCATGTAAGATTCAAAATAACCTGAACTATCCGCGGTATGATAAAAAGGAGTCATGGTTAGGGGTTGATAGGTATTGGTCAACAGTTGCAACGCGAAAGAGAAAGTAGTATTAGGCGAATTGGTCATCGTAATCGATTGACCATATTGGTAGGAAGAACCTCCCGCAAAATTTACGATAGTCCGCAAAGTATCAATCCCATTGTCACTATCAAAATCCTGATCGATATGGAAGTTTACATCGCCATTATTCCCTGCACTGGTCACAAATACAACACCCTGTTGCGACAACTCCTCCATTTTTTGACCAATTTTCCCTGTTCCTGTATAATTGTCGATATAATATAATCCCCAGCTCATATTGATCACCAACCGTTTTCCTTCCTGCTGAGCCACATTATACATCCATTGAAACGCATCCACAACCGCTTGTTCATCCACCAAAAAAGTAGCAAACAGCAGATCAGCTTCGGGTGCCACGCCACGATATGGGGTTCCCGCTCCCGCTCCGGCTGCAATAGAAGCTACATGCGTACCATGATAAGCATATTGATACACATTAAAAGTATCACACTGAGCAGCCAGCAACTGAGCTTCGCCAACATATTCCCGCCCATAATCAAACCCGGCAGGTGCTGGACCCTCTTTTTTGAACTGATCCCAGGCTCTCAACACCCGATAACGAGTCATGGAAGTATCATAAAAAACAGGATGCGTGTAGTCAAATCCCCAGTCAGTAAAGCCGATGATGATATCTTTCCCGGTCATTCCCCAGGGCAACCCGATCCCACTCCAAACACTATCTACTGTAGCATCCGGAATTGCGCGATGCAGTTCTTTCCCTTGAATTTCAAATACTTGCGCATTAAGTCCTGACAATAAGCAGAATAAGCATAGAATTAATCCTAATTTTTTCATCGTTTTAATCGTTAGCGTGCAATTTCAAAATAGATATAAAGTTCTCAAACTCAGGGTTTTCCTTTTTCAAATCATCCATTTTGTCAACCAAATCATAAATGATTTTTTTCGTTTCTACCGACTCATCCACCAGCAATTGGATATCCTCAATCCGGTCATCATATTGGTTTCTCAAATAACTCAGCAGATGCCTGATTTCCGGCTCAAAATAATCTTTCTGAAAATCGTTTTTTAATTTTACGGTAATTATATTATCCTTAATTTCAGGAATATACCCATCCAAAGGGTGTAAAATAAGGGGTATTTTTTCGAAAACTTGTGCAAAAATGATCTTCCAATGCTCTGCAAAGGTTAAGTTTTCTTTTTCTTCTTTTGGATCTTCAATATTTGGGGGGCAGCATATTTCTTTCTCTTCGGTATCTGAGTCACCCCCCTCGGTTATCTGTGGCTCAGCAGTAGCGAGTGGGACAGCTTGTTCTTCTTTTGCTGTTTCCACGGGTGGAGCGATAGTTTCGCTTCCCCCCTTTATTTCTTTTTCCAAAAGATCGGAAATAGGAACTGTCTTTTTAATCGGAACACCTGTCGGTGCCACGAAAGAACGGGTTGATTGCTGAGGCACAGCAGTCACCGTTTGTGCCGGCATCACTCCGGAAGTAGTTGTTTTTTCAGAATTATCCCTCCCGTGATTGCCTGACGCTGCTTTTTAACTTGTACACGTAGTTTCCATTGATCTGCAACAAGCAAATTTCAACGGATAAACGCTTGTTATTGGACATTTTATAGTTGAAATCGCACTGATTCGCCAACTCCATCGCCCGAACCAGCAACATCCTGTCAATTCCTTGCACTTGTTGGATATATTTCTGCTTTACGGCATCTGAACTCTCCATCAACTTCACCGTACCCGGAGTTTGTGCCAACAACAAATTACGGAAATGAGTTGCCAACCCCGCAATAAAATGCTGACCGTCAAAACCTTGCGCCAATATCTCATCAAAAAGCAACAATGCAGTCGTAACATCCTCACTGAAAAGATGTTCCGTCATTTTAAAGTAATGATCCACATCCAGCACATTGAGATGGTGAATCGTTGTTTTATAGCTGATCTGATTGCCTGAAGAGCTCACCAACTGGTCAAAAATGGAAAGGGCATCCCTCAAAGCACCATCCGCCTTGGAAGCAATGACACGCAACGCCTCCTGCTCAATAGTTACTCCCTCCTGCTTAGCCACATATTCAAGATGTTTGGCTATATCATTATCTGTAATTCGCTTAAAATCATATACTTGACAACGCGAAAGGATGGTAGGAATAATCTTATGTTTCTCGGTCGTTGCTAAAATAAACTTAGCGTAGGATGGCGGTTCTTCCAATGTTTTCAAAAAGGCATTGAACGCCTGATTGGAAAGCATGTGCACCTCATCGATAATATACACCTTATATTTGGCTCCCTGCGGACTGATCCTCACTTGCTCCACCAACGAACGGATATCCTCCACAGAGTTGTTGGAAGCAGCGTCCAGTTCATAGACGTTGAAAGAGGCAGATTGGTTGAAAGATTGACAAGAGGGACACTCATTACAAGGCTCATGATCATCAGTTAAGTCAGTGCAATTAAGCGCTTTAGCCAGAATTCTGGCACAGGTGGTTTTTCCTACTCCACGAGGACCGCAAAATAAAAATGCCTGAGCAACCTGATTGGTTTTAATTGCATTTTTTAAGGTGGCTACGATGGAATCTTGTCCAACCACCGTGTTGAATGTGTTAGGACGATATTTTCGAGCTGATACAATAAAGTTATCCATACTTTTTAAGATTCTGATCACAACATAACTTGCAAAGATACATCTTTTTTTTCACTATTCCGATCCTTTTTCTTATTTTTGTAAAAATTTTAAACGAACCGAATAACATGACCCATTTTAACGCGAATCAGACCCCTTCTCCCTACCTTTTACCGATTATGGAAGAGTTTTATTCCCTACAAGGTGAGGGCTTTCACACGGGCAAACCTGCTTACTTTTTACGCATTGGCGGCTGTGATGTGGGTTGTTTCTTTTGCGATGTGAAAGAGTCGTGGGATGCGTCCAAACATAGCTTAGTCAGTACAGATGAGGCGATTGCAAGAATTCTCGAAAATCCTGCCAAAGCGGTAGTAGTTACCGGTGGCGAACCGATGCTGTACGACCTCAGCTACCTCTGCCGGGAACTCCACAAACACAATATTGAGCTCTTTTTAGAAACCTCCGGATCGGAACCGCTCAGTGGCGAGTGGGATTGGATCTGCCTTTCACCTAAGAGAAATCACCCGCCATTGGACACCTATTTTCAGATAGCCAATGAACTAAAAGTGATCATCTATGACCATGACGACTTTGAATGGGCGGAAGAGAATGCAAAAAAAATCGGGAGTCATACTCTCCGGTTTCTGCAGCCGGAATGGAGTAATTCTCCCAAAATGTTACCTCATATTGTACAGTACGCTCTGGATCACCCACAATGGAGAATATCACTCCAAAGCCATAAGTTTATGAATATTCCTTAATCTTTACTTTGTAAGGTTATAAGTATCTGTTGCAATCACCAATTCTTCGTCAGTGGTAACAACCATGGCTACAGTTTTGCTTCCCGGTTTGGTGATTACCGCATCTTTTCCTTTTACTTGATTTGCCTCCGGATCAAAATCTACACCAAAGAACTTGAGATCTTTCAAAATCTCTTCTCTTTGCTCTATACCATTTTCTCCAATTCCACCGGTAAACGCAATAATATCAACTCCGTCCATGGCTGCAGCATAAGCTCCAATATATTTTTTTACTCTGTAGCAAAACGTTTTATGAGCATAAATACTACGTTGATCACCTGCTTCAACATCGGCATTGATATCTCTCATATCGGAACTTTTACCTGTAATTCCAAGTAATCCGGATTGTTTATTGATCAGTTTATTGGCTGCTTCAAAATCAAATCCCTCTTTTTCAGCAATATACAACAATGCTCCCAAGTCTAAGTCACCGGCTCTGGTTCCCATTACCAATCCTTCAACCGGAGTGAAACCCATGGAAGTATCTACTGATTGTCCATTTTTAACAGCACATATAGAAGCTCCGTTTCCTAAGTGACAAACGATAATTTTAAGATCTTCATATTTCTTACCTAAAATCTGTGCTGCTTTAGGAGCTACAAATTTATGGCTGGTTCCATGGAACCCGTAACGTCTGATTTTATTCTCTTCATAATATTTAAAGGGGATAGCATACAAGTATGCTTCGGGTGGCATAGTTTGGTGGAAAGAAGTATCAAATACTGCAACTTGTTTCACGTTAGGCAACATCTTTTGCATCACCTCGATACCCATTAAATTAGCAGGATTATGTAAAGGAGCCAATTCTGAACATTTTCTAATATATTCCAACGCTTCCTTATCAATCAAAGCACTCTTTTTGAAGTACTCACCACCATGAGCAACACGATGTCCCACCGCGTTAATCTGATCAATGGATGACAAAACGCCATGTTGAGGATCTACCAACGCATCCAGAACCAACTTAATCCCAACGCTGTGATCCTTAATTGGAGTTTGAACTGAATATTTATCTTTACCGGTAGGGCGATGAGTAAACTCTCCTACCTCCAAACCAATACGTTCAACCAATCCTTTTGCTTTCAACTCAGTGGTGTCATTCATAGAAATCAATTGATATTTGATTGATGAGCTTCCACAATTTAATACTAAAATGTTCATAATCAGGTAATAATATATTTTATAGGGTTATTTTAAAAAAACGGTGCAAAGGTACCGAAAAACAAAGGATTTTTCCAGCTCATTAAAATATTTTAACAATTCCATTTCAGAGGAGCTATTTCATTAAATTTTACTATTTTTGTTGGTTGTTTTAAACTATTTTTTATGCGAAGTTTTGGTAGTGATAATCATTCCGGAGTGCATCCTAAAATCATGGATGCATTGCTTAGTGCAAACCGTAATCATCAATTAGCTTATGGTGATGACAGCTACACTGCAGAAGCAGCNCAACTCATTCGGAAATATTTTGGAGAGCAGGCTGACTTTTTTCCTGTTTTCAACGGTACCGGCGCCAATATCTGTGCTTTGCGCGCCTGCACGCAACCGTTCAACGCCATACTCACTGCCGAAACGGGACATATCTATATTGATGAGTGTGGTGCACCCGAGTGGCTTACCGGTGCAGCACTCAAAAGTTTCAAAACTCCTGACGGTAAGGTCACTCCCGCGATGGTAGAATCAATGCTCCACCTGATTGGTTTTGAACACCACTCCCAACCTAAAGTGCTCTATATCTCTCAATTAACGGAACTGGGAACCCTCTACACACCTGCTGAGATCCAAACTCTCGCCAATCTGTTGCACCAAAACAACATGTATTTGCACATGGATGGCGCCCGGATTGCCAATGCCGCTGCAACATTGCAATGCAGCTTCAAAGAGATGACCACCGATGTAGGGGTTGATATCCTCAGTTTCGGGGGAACCAAAAATGGGATGATGATGGGAGAAGCCGTGATTACACTGCGCCCGGAACTGGCAGAAAATATGAAGTTGATACGCAAACAGTCAACTCAGCTCTTTTCTAAAATGCGATTTGCATCAGCACAATTTATGACTTATCTTTCTGATAATCTATGGCTTACCAATGCCACACACGCCAACCAAATGGCACAACTGCTCAGAAAGGAGATGAGCCTTATTCATCCTTTTGAGTTTACTTATCCCACACAGGGCAATATCATCATTGTCAAGATGGACCGGGAAAAAATAGATCAATTGCTGGAAAACCACTTCTTTTACGTGTGGGATGAAGCCAACAACGAGATTCGGTTAGTCACCTCCTGGGATACTACCCCCGAGGATATTGAGCTCTTCATCCGCGATCTCAAAAAAATTTACTCCTGATATGAAATAAAAAATGAATCACCATGAATAAACGTTTTATCATCTCCGGAGGGGGAACCGGAGGACACATTTTCCC